>Ga0209541_10000385_pt1 | contig 86845 bp, 122 predicted proteins | sample RifCSPlowO2_01_FD_184027 | JGI IMG/M metagenome (GOLD analysis project Ga0209541, IMG submission 184027) | Groundwater microbial communities from Rifle, Colorado - Rifle CSP2_plank lowO2_0.1 (SPAdes) (version 2) | ecosystem: Environmental > Aquatic > Deep subsurface > Groundwater | place... | reverse complement strand
AGAAAATTCGGCTCTAGCGTGAGCTCTAAGACTGCACGAACAATAAGAGCTGAAGTATATGGCAAGCTAATCTGCCATAACATATTCTCTTATTTTATAGAAGTCTTAGGACAGAGCCGAAGCTACCAAAAGGTTTATATATAAATTTTAATAAATCTTTATCTAGGTGTTTTAATGTTTAACAAAAAAGCTCAGGGCATGCCGATGAATGTTATTATCATCGCGATTATTGTTCTTGTTGTTCTTGTAATTGTTATCGCATTCTTTGCTGGCGGCTTCGGAAGCATCACGAATAAGATTAAGGACTTGTTTGGTGGTAAGGTTCAGGGTCAGGCTTTGGATACTATTATACAGACTTGTCAGGATGCTTGTGACAATGCTAAGGGCTTGCCTGATACTGCTCAGCCAAAAGCTAGTTATTGCAAGTCTACATTTGTTGTTGATGATGACTCTAATCCTAATACTGCTCCTGTGAAGGTAAGGTGTGGTACAGCTTCTTTGGGTGCTGATACTCTATTAACAGATGCTGAACAGAAAAGGGGTGTTAAGGAAGGCGGTGATCTTGGCATAGAATGCGATGTTAGATGTGCTTAATATGAAATCTAAAGCTCAGTCTTTACCATTAAACACAATTGTTGTTCTTGTTATTATTCTTGTTGCTGTTGTTTTGATCTTGATTTTTGTTTCTAAATATGGTTCTCAGATTTGGGGTGGTATTGGCCAGCAGGTTAATTCTACTGTTTCTATATCTCAGGATGTTCCTAAGCTTCAACCGTAAACTTTTATTTTAGGTATAATAGTAGAAACAAAATTATTAGAGATAATATTGATGTAATCGTTAAATATTTTGGTTTTTTCATTATGAAGGGAACTAAATTTAGTATTATTATCTCTCTTCCTATTATAACATTTATAGCTTCTACCATTTTCAAAGTCCTTTATCATTCCTTTTCTCAGCATGTTTATTTATTAATTTGCTTATTTTTATCTTTTCCTATTCTCATGCTTAAATCCTTAACAACCATAAACAATAAATACTCAGTTCTTTATTTAAAAAATATATGAAAAGAGGTATAAAATTAAATAAAAAAGGTGATATTCTTGGTATGCCTCCTGCAGTTTTTGCTGTGATTGTTTTGTCTGCATTAATTGTTATATTTTTGATTGTTCCTTTTGGCAGCAAAGTCATGAAATTATTTAGTCCTTCTAAAACTGATTGCATTAATCAGGAGGAATGGCCCAAGCTTCTTTCTATACTAAAAAAACTTGATGAAGGTGAGTTAGACAAATGGGAAACACAGTTTTTTAACAAAAATTGCAATATTGTGAGTTTCACATTTTCTCATGGGCTTCAGAATCATAAAATTAAGCCAGGTTCTAGAATAAGCCTTGGAAACGAGCCTCAGTTGTGTTTATGCGAAGTTAAAGAAGAAGCTTGTTATTCTTCCTTGTGTTATAAGTTTAAAAATTTTGAAGCAATTAATTCTAAGCAGTTTGAAACTACAGATTATGCAGATCAACTGACTATTAAATTTAATAAAAATAACAAGAATCTGCTTGTTGATGTTGTTGGTTTGATGAAAGAGCCTGAGCCTGTTGCTTACACATTTTCTGAAGACTATAAGTTGCTTGATCCTTCAGGCTTGGTGAATAAGCTTGTTGTTAATTTTGGTTCTAGAGAAATTTCTTCTTTCATTCCTATTGTAGAGGTTAAGCCTGCTGATCAGTTTGCTCCTGTAGGTGTTCCAGTTGTTAAGGATTTTACTTTCTTTTTTGATGTGAAGCTTGCAAGAACTGTTAAGGACTTGCCTTTATCAGCTGTAAAAGATAATCCTCAAATTATTGATCCAAATACTGTTGAGTCTGCTGAAATACAGTTAAATATTCCTAAACAGACTATGAATAATCTTCCTCAAGATCTTAGAAGTCATGTAAAAATTTATTTTTTTAAAAATGGTGTCTGGAAATTTTCCAATCTTGAGTGCAGTGAAAATATAAATAATTATGTTTGTTCCACATTAATTAATGGCTTTTCTGAAAATTTTGAGTTTACTGCAGGCTTAAGCCCAATAACAGAGATTTTATCAAAAGAGGATCTTGATAATTTATTAAAAAATTCAAATTCAGATGTTCTTTCTCTTATTTCTTCTGTTTCAGAAAAATTCAATGTTCCTCCTGGTTTGGCTATCGCTCTCGCAACTCAAGAATCTAATCTTAGGCATTATGATAATAAAGGCAACGTGATATTGGGAGATAAGGGAAATGCTGTTGGAATGTTTCAGATGACAAGAAAAAAATTTCAGCCTAATTATGATTGTAATCTTGATGAGCTTGCGTGTAATGTCGCTGCAGGTCTTGATATATTAAGAGATTGCCATAATCAATATGGAAATAAAGAGACAATGTATCTTGGTTGTCCTTCATCTACTCATGACAAGGTTTATGCTGGATGGGATGCTGCTTTGAGGTGCTATAATGGTTGGCCTAAATTTTATAGCTGTAGTGGAGATCCTAATTATGTTGCAAATGTGAATGTTCACTATAGTAAGTTAGCCTTAAGTTATAAGTCAAAGGATAGGGAGTATGGTCTAACATGAAAAACAAGAAAGCTTCTCTAGAGGTTCAGTTGTCTGTTGTTGTGAAGCTTATGTTTTTTGCTTTGGTTATTAGCACATTTCTTGTAATGGCAAACAAGATTCGTACAAGCGAGCTTCATGATCTGAAGGTTGCTTCTCGTGATGCTGCTCTTGCTCATGATGCTGTGCTTGCTTCTCCTTCAGAGGTTTTTGTGTCGTTTGGTGTTAAGCAGAATGTTGACCTAAATGTTGATCTAGATAATTGTATAGTCATGGCAAAGTCTAAAAATAAGGTTGATACTGCTCCGTCAAATTTTCCTTGTGCTAAAAATAGTTTGAAGAAAATTGATGTTGCTTTTGAAGAAAATAAGATAAAAATATCCGGAACATGAAAAAGGGTGCTTTGATTATAGGTGATTTTTTAGGAATGATATTAGAGTTTATTCCTGTTATTATTGTCTCAATTTTTATTCTTTTTGTTGCTTTTGCTTTCCTTAATGAAAAAATTGACACTCATGATATTGAAGTATTTATGCTTTCTAGGGATTTGCTTTATTCAGATTCGTGTTTGGCTTTCTCAGATGATTATCGTGTTTTTCCTATGCATGTGGACACAAAAAAGTTAGATGATGAAAGATTAGGCTCATGTTTTTCAAAGTCTAGCATGGGCTTTAGGATTACATTGCTTGATTCTCAGGGAAGAGAAGTTAAATCTGCAAAGTCTCTAACATTAAAGCAGGAAGGTTACTTGACTAAAGGTGCTTCTGTTAATTATCCTGTATGCAAGGCTGTTCCTGAGTATAAATGCTCAAAAAGAAAGGAGCTTATTGTTTATCATACAGAGAATAAGATTCAGTCTGGTTTTTTAGTTATTGAGGTGGTGAACCGTGTTAGCTAAGAAGGCTATGTTTGGAATGCCGTTTCTTTTTTGGCCGTCTATGCTTTTGCTATTGATTATATTAATTTTCTATTCCTTTGTATTTTTCGGCTTGGGTGCTGCAAAATCTCCTGATGTAGTTGCTAAAGCTAGTGATTATTCTGATTCTGGTAAACTTATTGCGTTGTTGTCTTTTCCTGTTGATGATTCTGGAAGAACAGTTTCAGATGTATTGTCTTCTAATCCTAAAGAAGATAAGATAAAACTTGTTGAAAAGCAGGTTAGGCTTCTTCTGTTGCAGTTTGAAAAGCCTAAAGATAAAAATGCTTTCTGGAATTTTGTTGTTTCTGCAGATAGTAAAGAAATAATAAGCATCAGAGAATCAAGTATTGGTGCTGATAGATTTTTTGAGCAGGAAATTTATTTGCCATCAAAAGACAAGTCATTGTTTAAAGTAAACCTTTTCCTTAACTGTTTTGGATGTAGTGAGGAGGATCTTTCAGGAATATGAACAAAAAAGCTTTCTTCATGCCTTTGTTTGTAGTTTCCACTTTTTTGGTATTGGGCATATTATTGTATTCTATTTCATCTGCAAATGCCCAGAAAGATGATGTAGTTGGTGGTAATGCTGTTGCTTTGATAAAAACTTATGATGAGGGAGAGAAGATAATGATTTATCTTGACAAGTCTGCTGTTTTTGCTGCTGAAAATTCATTCAGGTTGTTGGCAGATAATGGTGGTTTTGCTTCCAAGAGTGATTGTGAAACTATAAATGACTTTGTGATTGTAAATTCGTGCAAGGCAGATTTTAATCCTCAAGCTAGCTTTAATAAAATTTTAAATTCAGAGTTTTCTTCCTATTTGTTTTTGTATAAAAGCAGTTATCAGAGTTTTAATCCTGATAAAGTTTTTTTGTCTTCAGCTTTTACATTTTTTGGTTTGATTCCTGAAGAGGTTGAGCCTGCTGCAGAATATTCTTACTCTTCTCTTATAGAAAAGAAAGTAAAGGACTCAAAAATTGTTTCCTCTCAATATGAAAATAATAAGTTAATTTTGGGTGTTTCTGAAATAAAGCTTGATGTTGAAGGAATTAATCCTCAGCCTTTAGGTTCTTCTTATTATATAATAAAGCCGAGAATAAATGTGAACTCGGAAAACTTGGAAGTTTATAATGAGTTATATAATTCAATAGCTGTAAACTGTATAAATAAGGAATTCAGCGAGTGCAACTCATATCTCCAGCAGCAATTCAAAGGAATGTCTGTTGTCAGAGATGGTGTTATTACTAAATTAACGCTTCCTTTGAGGTATTCAAGTGTTAAGATGGCTTTTAACTCTAATCAGCCTCTCAAGCAGCTTGATGTTTTTCAGGCGCAGTAAAAATTCTTCATTCCACTGCGCAGTAGGACAAAATATTTTTATAATAATTCATTTCTGTAAATTATCATGATTCTTGGCTACGAAACAATAATTAACAAAATTATCGAGGCTACTTCTCTTCCAAGAAATGAAATAGAGTCCAAGGTTGAGCAAAAATTGAAAGACCTTCATGATCTAATTTCTAGGGAGGGTGCTGCTCATATTGTTGCTAATGAACTTAGCGTTAAGCTGTTTGATAATGTTAATAGGACTTTGAAGATTAAGGACTTGGCTCCTGGCTTGTCTTCTGTGAATATTATTGCCAGGGTTTTAAATATTTATGAAACCAAGTCTTTCAATACTGGGAAAAGGAGTGGTCGTGTTGGTTCCTTCCTGATTGGTGACGAGACAGGAACTGCTAGGGTTGTTGTTTGGGATGATAGGCTTATAGATGAAACAAAAACCCTTCAGGAAGGAAATATTATTAAGATTAGCAATGCTTATTCAAAATTGAACAATAATAATTATAGCGAGCTGCATTTAGGCAACAAGGCTCAGGTTGTAATAAATCCTGTTAATGAGACTGTTGGTGAGGTAAGGATTAATATGCTCTCTAAGAAAAAGAATATTAAAGATTTGCAGCCTAATGAGTTTGTTGAGGTTTTTGGTACTATTGTTGAGGTTTTTGAGCCTAAGTTTTATCAGGCCTGTCCTGTCTGCAATAAGAAGGTTATTTTTTCTAATGACTCATTTTCTTGCCAGGAACATAATCAAGTAACTCCTAAGCAGGTTCCAATAGTTAATCTCATTCTTGATGATGCTACAGATAATATTCGTGTTGTGTGCTTTAGGGATGTTGCTGAAAAAATAATTGGAAAAGACAAGCCTGACTTTGAAATTGTAAAAAAAGACAATAAAGGAAGGCAGATAATGGTCAAGGGCAAAGTATCTAAGAATGAAATGTTTTCAAGAGTGGAGCTTATTGCTAGTGCTGTTGAGGAGTTGGATCCTGCTAGGATCATTCAGGAATTGGAGCTGAAGCAGTAATTCTATAATTTTGAAAACCTTTCATAAATTTCTGCACAATACTTATAAACTTTGAAATTAACATACTTTCTATGCTGAATGAAGTAAATTATGTAAAAAGTTTTGACTGGAAACAATTCTTCAAAATAGCTGCAGGTATATTCTTAGCAGGTGTAGGTGTAAGTGTTGGTGTATATTCAGAAGGTGAATTGTGGGGATTAATTCTTGGTTTTGGTATTAGTGCAGTTGGCCTCGCCTTATTAGTAATAGAATAAAAATGGAAAAACAAGAACTAAAGAAAAATATTTTAGATTTAATGTATAATCATGAATCTAGTAAAGCAAACGCCTTTTTGGTTTTTATTACAACAGGATTATTGGTTTTTCTTGGAAATTTTATATTACTTAAAAGCTATATTTTTATAATAGGCTTATTTATTACAATATTTACTGTTATTCTAAGTATATTATTTTATGTGCGTAGTTCTAGAAGAATGCGGTATATATTAAGAGGGATAGAAGCAATTCAATAAGAAGTGATAATTATGATGTTTAAAACTCATTTGGCATTTGGTTTCTTGTTGTCTCTTTTATTTGTAAAGTTCTTTTCAGTTTATTATCCTTACTTGTTTGTTCTTTTAGTAACAATCTTTAGCGGCTTGCCTGATATTGATCATCCAAACAGCAAGTATGGAAGAAAACTATTTTTTATCTCAGTGCCGATTTCATTTGTATTTAAGCATCGCGGATTTTTTCATTCAATATTTCCGCCGATTATAGCATTTTTTGTCTTGTCATACTTTAATCTTCATTTTTTAGGATTAGTAATATTGGGAGGGTATATTGCTCATCTTTTTGGTGATGCTCTTACAAAAGAGGGTATAAACTTTCTTCACCCGTTTTCAACTTTCAGAATTCAGGGTCCCATAAGGACTGGCGCGATTGCAGAGTCTTTTGTTTTTTTTGTTATAATGATATTAAACATATTCTTTGTCATGAGGTTCTTCAATTTTCTTTGAATCCAAAAATTATAAAAGCATCCTGTTTAACAGATGAATAATGCTGTTTAAAGAAAAGATTGTCTCTAACTTTAGGGATATGACATCGTTAGGAAGTTATGTTGTAATAATTCCTCTGATTGTCTTTATTTATTTTATTGGATTAAAGAATTTGGCTTTGCAGTTTTTTGTGGGTTTTATTGTAACTTATATTATAGCTTTTATAATAAGAATTTTTTATTTTAAGGACAGGCCTGAAAAGGAGAAATATAACTCTTTTCTTTCTAGGATTGATTCTTCTTCATTTCCTAGCGTTCATGCTGCGCGTAGTATAATGTTTGCTATCCTGCTGTCTGTTTATTACAAAAGTTTGTTGCTAACTTTATTTCTTATTTTGATTGCCTTGTTGGTGTCTTATTCAAGAATATTTTTAAAGAAGCATTATTGGATTGATGTTGTTGTCGGGTTTATTATGGGTATAGTATTAGCATTATTAATAGTTAGTTATTTGTAAAATGAAAAGCAGTCTATTCACTGTTCCTAATGTGTTGACTTTTTCTAGATTTATCCTTGCGTTTGTTCTTTATTATTTAATAATTAAAAAAAACTTGTTATTTTCTGTTATTATCCTTGCAATTATATTATTAACAGATATTCTTGATGGCTTTTTTGCCAGAAAATTGAATCAGGTTTCTAAATTTGGTGCAGTATTCGATCCTATAATTGACACAATATTTATTGTAGTCACGCTTTTTGCATTGCTTTATTCTGGTATGTTAACAATTTATTTATTTATTTTTTTATTATTTCCAAGATTTTTTACTTTTTTGGTAATTATTTATCTGAAGTATTTTGATTATTCTGCTTCAAAGTATTCAAAAATTGCAAGTTTATTTACTTATTTAGCAATATTTTCCTTATTGGTTGGTTTTAGTTTTATTTTAATATCGATATTTGCAGTAATAATTTACCTGTTTTTATTGTGGCATATAAGCTATATGATTAAGATGCATAGAAAATAGTTTTATAAACACATGTTCTAGCCATAAAATATGATGAGTATAATAATTCCTGCTTGTAATGAGGAAAATTATATTTTAGAAACGCTAGACTCTATTAAGAGACAGCAACTGAAAAATTATGAAATAATTGTGGTTTGTGATGGTTGTACAGATAAAACTGCCGAATTAATAAATAATAAGGTTGATAAAGTGGTTGTTAACAAAAAAAGGCTCGGCCCTGCTGAATCAAAAAATATAGGTGCTAAGTATGCAAAGGGGGGTATTTTTGTTTTTCTTGATGCAGACACGAAGCTAACATCTGGCGCTTTAGGATCTATTCAGGATGCTGCAGAAAATGGTTATTATGGTACTTGCAGGATAAAGCCTTCCAGTGATAAAATAAAACACAAGATTATGATGTCTTTGAAAAATTTTTATCCTTTTCCTTTTACAAATGGTATAATCTTTTGCAGCAGAAATTCTTTTTATAAGGTAAACTGCTTTGATAGTATAAAGAAGGGTGAGGACGGAAAGATTGTCAGAAAATTAAATAAAGAGGGAAATTTTGTTTTGTTGGATAATTATGTTGTTAGTTCAACTAGAAGGTTTGATCAGAAAGGTTATATTAAAACAATGGTTTATTGGATTAAAGAGTATATTATGCCTTCAAATGATGATTATGAAGTGATTAGGTAAATGATATTAATTATATTAGAAAATATAAATCTATATAAATAACTTAAGATAGAAGATTAGTTCATGGAAAAAATTATTAAAGCAAATTATTTCTTTGTCGCATCCGCGGTCGCATTATTGATTCTTGTTTTTGCAGTTTTTGCAACAACGTCTTTAGTTTCGCCAACTTTATGTACTGGCACATGGAATAGTTGTAGTAATGCAAATGCTGATAACTCTGCTGTTGCTAAAGCAACAAATGGAAAATCAGGATCTTGGTATGGATTTGGTTTTTCTATTCCTTCTGATGCAGTTATAAATTCTGTAAAAGTAAGAGCAGACTTCTTTGCCACAACAACTAGCGGTTATTTGGATGTTAAAGCAAGCAATAATAATGGCCTGAATTATGGTCCAGCCCATAGAGTAGGTGGTAATACTGCTGAGCAGACATTCTGGATTGATGTTACTAATGATTTTGTCTGGACTCCTAATGATATTAACAATTATTTGAGAGTTCAAGGAAATTGCGTAAAGCAAGGTGGGGGTAATCCTACATGCCAATTAGATTGGTTGCCTGTTGAGGTTGTTTATACAGTGCCTCAATTCGACTTTTCAGTTTCTGCTAATCCATCAAGTGGTTCTGCTGAAGCTGGAACAAATGCCCAGACTACAGTTACAGTAACTTTAGTTTCAGGGGTTACACAAAGTGTTTCATTATCGCAAACAGGATGTCCTCCTTCAAGCACATGCACATTTACTCCTGGCTCAGGAAATCCTACATTTACTTCGACTTTTGATGTAGCAACATCATCATCAACTCCTGCAGGTACTTATCCTGTTAATTTAATAGGAACAAGTGGGTCTACTGTAAGAAGTACAACTTATACATTGGAGGTTACAGCTTCAAATTCTCCTCCAAGCCTGTCTAGTGTTAATTTAACTCCTGTTAACCCTACAGTGAATGATAACTTGCTTGCAACACCAAATGGTTTAAGTGATCCTAATGGTAATGCTAATGAAGATGATATTAACTACAACTGGAAAGTTAATGGTAATTCATTAGCTTTATTGAACATGCCCTTCACAAACAATGAATATTCTGCTGATGGATTAACTACTTTAGATTTTAGTGGCAATGGATTAAATGGGCAATTATTTGGTACTAATGGTGGATCTTCTGATATCCCAGCATTTACATCAGCTAATTGTACAGTAGGTGGTTGTTATAGGTTTAATGCTGGCAATTACATAAAAGTAAATGATTCTACAAGCAAGCTATTGTCCATGGGAAATTATTATAGTGCAGTTTTTTGGTACCATCCTGAAGGCAAAAAAACAAGCCCAGGAATACAAAAAATAGTCTATGATAGGAGTGCGTATTCAACAGTGCCAAACGAAGGTTATTTGATTCCAATGAGGTTTGGAGTTGTTGTTAATGACATGAGCTGGGTTTTGTATATAGATCAGACAAATTCAAGTAAGAATGATATGAGAGGTTTAGCTTTAGGATTTAATCAGCCAGACTCTCCAAACACAAAAAAATTTGTTGCTATAACATTCAATGGTGATACTGGCACTTTTACAGCATCTAATGGGACAACAACTCAGACTGTTACAGGAATGTTGTATGGCCCTGTATTGAATGCAGATTTAGAAACATCTTTCTCGCTGTTGGGCAGTATGTATGATGGAACATCAACATCTCAAAATAGGGGAGTTAATGGCACAATAGATGACTTTGTTTTATATAACAAGATATTATCGCCGCAACAGATTACAGCGTTGTATAACAATGGCCAGGGTGCTTCAACAACACTAGTAAGCCAAGAGCTAGCCTCTGGACAAGTTTGGAGTGTAGGTGCAACCCCTATTGACCAGCAAGGATTGAATGGGGCAACTGTTACTTCTAATTCAGTAACTGTTCAATAATTTTTTATTTTTCTTTTATAATTCTATTCTTCTTACGAAATTTACTTTAATTATATATTCTCATTTAGATATTTAAGGATTTTAATTACTTGTTATAAACGCAATAAAACGCGTTCTTTCCACTGGACACGACAAACGCGCCCGCCAGGTTTATATATAAAACTATTAATTATACTATTTAGAGGTTGGTCGTAATAAGACATTAACAAACACAAAATGAAAACTATTTATATTAAAAACAACAAAGGGGCTTCTGTTAATGCCCAGCAGGAGCTCTGCCCTAATTCTTTCGGAATAAACCAAGGATTTTCCGGAAAAAACCAGGTTAAGCTTAATAATTTTAATTCATTACAATATTATAGTCTTCAAAAGACAATTAAAAAAAATGCGACAAGCAATAGGAGGAATAAGAAAATGGCAATGCCAATAAAAAAATACAAAAGCGGACAGATAGAAGCTGCAATATGGGAGAATGAAAGAGAGGTTAATGGAAATATTGTATCTTTCAGGACTGTTAGCTTAAGAAAAAGCTGGATGGATAAAGAAAACATTTGGAGAGATGCAACAATTCAATTAAGAAGAAATGATCTGCAAAAGGTAATTTTGGTGCTGCAGAAAGTTCAGGAAGAATTATTATTGCAGCATGAAGAGGAAGGAGAGGATGAAGATGAGTAGAAAAACTGAAATACTAGAACAGGTTCAAGAAAATATGCAGGAAGAAAAAGCTAAGAAAAAGGAAGTAACTATAGAAGATTTGTCAGGAGTTGGTCCTGCAACAGCAGAAAAATTAAAGGAGTCAGGATTTGATACGCTTTTGTCTATTGCCGTAGCCTCGCCAGGCGAATTGGTAGAGGCTGGAGGGTTGACAGAAGCAACTGCTAGAAAAGTGATTAAAGCTGCTAGAGACACAATGAACATGGGCTTTGAGTCTGGTGATGAGCTTCTAGAGAAAAGAAAAAATGTTTTGAAAATTACTACGTGCTCTAAGGCTTTAGACGGGCTTTTTGGTGGGGGTATAGAAAGTGGGGCTATAACTGAATGCTACGGTGAATTTTCAGCAGGAAAATCTTCTTTGGCTCATCAATTAGCAGTAAATGTTCAACTGCCTAAAGAACTCGGTGGTGGAGAAGGTATAGCTGTTTGGCTTGATACAGAATCAACATTTAGGCCTGAAAGAATTAAGCAAATTGCTGAAAATAATGGTTTGGATACTGACAAAACTTTAAAGAGCATTAGGGTTGCAAGATGCTTCAACTCAGATCATCAGATGTTGCTGGCAGAAAAAGTTGAGGATTTAATAAAAGAAGGTCAGCCGATTAAATTGGTAATTGTGGACTCTTTGATGTCTCATTTTAGGGCTGATTTTTCTGGTCGCGGTCAGTTAGCAGATAGGCAGCAGAAGCTTAACAAGCATATGCACACTTTGCAGAAGCTTGCCACAAACTATAATGTTGCTGTTTATGTAACAAACCAAGTAATGGCCAGGCCAGATGTTTTCTTTGGAGATCCTACAGCTGCAGTTGGAGGACACATAGTAGGTCATAATTCAACTTATAGGGTATATTTGAGGAAAGGCAAGAAGGGAACAAGGGTTGCTAAGATGATTGATGCTCCTCATTTAGCAGAAGCAGAAGCAATTTTTCAAGTTACAGAAAAAGGCGTAGAAGACGTCTAATTTTTTTTTATTTTTAGAAATATGACAAATAAAAAGAAGAAATCCAATATTAATTTGATTAGGGGCATATGAAAAATTTGAGAGGTAAATATTCTTCTGTAGAATTGCAGCATGAAGCAACAAAAATATGGACTAAAAGCATTAATTTTGGTTGCTTCTCAGAGTTTGTTCATTCAATCACTTCTCTTATCAGAGTTGTATCATCATTGAAGCATTGATAGAACAACTAGTAAACTTAAATATTTAACCATATTCTTTTGGATAAAATTTTATAGACTTAATTTTACCATTTTCTAAATTTAGTAAGGTATTTACTTGCCCACCAAAACCAGCATTTATACAAATAGTTTTTCCAAGTTTATATTTTGTAAAATGTTCGTGCATATGTCCGCCAATGCAGAGCAATGGTTTATATTTAGTTATCATTTGTCTTGCTATTAATGATCCAAAATGATATCTATATCTTGGTGATTGTTTATTTGTTATCATATCTAGTGGAGTATTAAATGGAACATTGTGTGAAATAAATATTATAGGTTTTTTATTGCTTTTAGTGAATAAGGAATTAATTTTTGTATATGTTCTATTATATTCTTTCTTCATTTTCTTTTTTTCCCTTAACTTTAACATTTTTAATTCTTCTTTGTGTTGTGGATATTCAGGTCCAGAAGTATATCCATGTCCAATAATTTGATATCCGTCAATATTAATTCTTTTATGATATACATCTACAACATTTTTCAGTCCTTTAATCAAGTATTTGTATAATTTTTCTTTCATCTTATCATCCCAATCCCAATTTCCAGGAACAGCATAAATAGGCACACCATAAGTATTCAGTTGTTCTAGAATTTCTCTTCCATCTCTCATAGATTTTTTTATCATTTGTCTGGCTTTTTTCTTTCCAACAAAATCAATCCAAGATTTTATTTTAGATTTTGGATTTTCCATTTTTAGCTTCATTGCTTTAAATATATATGGTCGTGCATCATCAGAGCAGAAATCTCCAGGAGCGATAATTGCATCAAAGTCCTTGAAGTGTATTTTTGGCTTGTTTCCATGTAAGTCTCCTATGATCAGGAATTTAGTTCGCATTTTAATAATAAAAATTATTCATTTATAAGCCTATCTGGGAATATTTACTATTAAAGAAAGCTTTATATACAAAATTTTATATAAAACTTTATAATGAAAAAATTCACAATCTATCTATTCTTGGTTGCAGTTCTTTTATTGGCTGCATGTACAGTGACTGTGAGAAATGATATTACAAATGAGCCTATAAATGATTCAGGTAAAGAGATGCATACTATTGAAATAACATCTTCAGGTTTTAGTCCTAGTTCTTTGACAATAAAACAAGGGGATACAGTTGCTTTTGTTAATAAAGACTCTGCTCCTCATTGGACTGCCTCTGCTTTTCATCCAACTCATAGTGCTTATCCTGAGTCTGGTGGTTGTATTGGCAGCACTTTTGATGCTTGCAAGGGCCTTTCACAAGGAGAGAGCTGGTCTTTTACTTTTAATGAAGTAGGCGAGTGGAAGTATCATGATCATTTGAATCCGAAATTGTTTGGTTCTATAACTGTAAAATAATTTTAAACTGCCTTGTCATCTATTCCAATCAAATAGCCTAAATATTTTATTATGAAGTGTCCAAGCGTCCATATTAATATTAAATAAATGAATATTTTCCATGAAGGAACATATATTGGCAAAACAAGAATTCCTAATCCTATTGCTGATCCTATCTGATCTACTAAGTAGAAGCTTTTTCCTGGCTTGATATCAAGTCTTCTTTTGGCAAAGCTTCCTAACGAGTCTCCAAGCATTACTCCCAGACCTATTAGTGTTCCAAAGAGCCAAATATTTATTTCTTGATAGTTAACAAGGCTTAGTGCATTGAATAAGTAATTGTCATGTAATTCTCTTTGTATTAGCACAGCAATTACTGCTGCAATAACTGCAAATATGACTCCTCTGAATGTCTTGTGATCTCCGAGCACTCTTTTTCCGTCAAAAAACTTTGCTTTTAAGTCTAAAGGATAAGAAAGAATTTTAAAATTGTTTTTTACCAGCACTGGAATAATGTTTGCTGCTGCTGCAGGCAGAAGAAAATAAATTAGTTTTATCAGCAAAGTTACTCACTTCCTTTGATTAATTTTTCTATAATTTTGAATAATTCCTTGTTTCCTGGCTCATAGTTTTTTAGTTTGTATTTGTTTATGTTGTTGAGGAATTCCTGCAAATTCTTTTCTGTTAGTTCTTCACAGAACTCTCCGTATCCATTATTTTTTACATATAATGCATTTAATATTTGTTCAAAATGCTTTTTCACAGGGTTAACAAGCAGCGGCTTCTTTAAGTATATTGCCTCGCTTATGAGGTTTATCCCTCCGAATGTTATTACAGCCTTGCAGTTTAGTAGTTCCTTGTCAAATTCTTTGTCGCTGAATTTCCTGAAAAGCAGGTTTTTTTCTGTCTTATGAGTGTCTGAGCCAAATATTGCAAATTTTTCTTTTTTAAATTTTCTTAATATATTTAATATTTTTCTGTTTTTTATTATTGAGGTGTAAACAACTATATTTTTTCCTATTTTTGCTTTGGTTCTCAGCAGGCTTTCACGAATAATTGGATTTATGGTTATTGCTTTAGATTTGTTTTTCAGTTTTTGTTTTGGAAGTGTTGTTATTATATAACTGTTTGCCTTGTGTCTTTTTACTATTATTCTGGACTTGTAGTAATCTATGAGGTATTTTTTAGGTATTTCAAATTCTCCTTCTGTTATATAATGTTCATTGTCAAAAGATATTAGTTTTATTTTGTTTTTTCTGGCATAGTAATTTGAGTAAGGCTCAAAGTCTGAGATTGCAACATCAGGCTTAAAATTTTCTATAATTTTTTTCAGCTCTTTTAATAATCTATAATTTTTTATTGTTATTTTTCTCAAGTTTTTTATTATTGTTGATACTGCTAAAACTTTATTTTCTTTGAATTCAAATTCCAATCCTTCAACATAATGCACATTGTCAAAATATTTTCTTAGATAACTGTATGCTGCAAGTCCTCCAATTATTATTACTTCATGTTTTTTTATAAGGTATTCCAGAAGTATCTTGCTCCTTGTATAATGCCCAGCTCCAACACCGCATACCCCGTATAGTATTCTAGCCATATCTTATTCTCCTACTTTATTATTTATTATTCTTTGTTTTTGCATAGAAATATTTAATAATACTATAATTTATGATTTGATGGTGAAAGAGTATAAGAGTGCTACAGGTTTTGCCATTACTAGCCTTGTTTTGTCTCTTTTAGGTTTCTTTCCTGTAATACCATCATTACTAGGCTTGATTTTTGGCATAATAGGCTTAAGAAGAGCAAGAAATAATCCAGAGCAGGATACTGAAAAGATTCTTTCAATTTTAGGTATGGTATTTTCAATACTTGGGCTGCTATTCTGGTTGGTAATGTTTCTAGTAATCTTGTGGGGAGCTGCTCTTTTTGCTAATTCTGGCATAACTAGCACTGTTCTTAATTAGGAAAATTTATAATTTGCAATAATATTATATTATAATGCAAGCTTTGTACATCTTTGCTGTAATATGGTTGGCTATGATAGCTCATTCTTTTTGGGAGGCTTCTGTAGAAGGCAGGAATGCATGGGACAAGAATAAGTATGGTTGGAAATGGCAGATTGCGCATAATATTTCTCTTACAAGATATCATTTCTGGTTGTTCTTTGTTCATTTGCCTTTGATAATAATAATTCTTCCAATGGTTGTTGCTGGATTTAGTGTTAACCTTTTCGGCATATTATTGTCTGCTTACACATCTGGACTTGTTATTGAGGATTTTTTTTGGTTTGTTGTAAATACTGAATTAAAATTTAAAGAATCTTGGCATCCTATTTTTGCTTCTTATTATCCTTGGATTGTTATAGGAAAATTCAGAATTCCTGTTATTTATATTTTGGGCATTGTTTTATCTTTGCTGTCTTGGTTTTTGTTTGTTAGATGATTATCTTACTTTGTAGAATCTTTCTGCATATCTGCACTTTGCATGCAGTCCTGAAAAGAATGCTCTTATTATTACATGCATAAGTAGGCTGTACACAAATATTTTCTGGCTTTTGAACATTCTCATTGCTTTTATTTTTTTCCAGAATGTTCTGCTTACATCAACATATATTCTTGGGCTTGTTTCATTTATTATGTTCCATATCTCGAATGAGTATAAGCTTATTTTTTTCTTTTTGTCTACTATCTCGAGTGCTTTTATTACAGCCTCTTGTGTTCCTTGATGGTCTGGATGAGGATCATACATGCTGTGAGTAAATATCTTTGAAGGCTTGTAGTAGTTTATTATCTTTGCAATATCAAGTATGAATCTTTTGCTTTTTGCTTTTTCTTTTACTTTCCCGTCAGGAACCATCATGAATATTGTGTCTTTGCATCCGAGGTATTTGTCTATCATTATTGATTCCTTTATTCTTGCCTCTATCAGTATGTCTTTGTTCAGCCATGGCGAGCTTTGTTCTCCGTTTGTAAATACAACTATAATTACTTCTTTTCCTTCATCAGAATATTTCTTTATTGTTGCTCCGCATCCTATAATCTGATCATCAGATACTAGGAATGAGCAGCCATAACTATTATGGTCTCGCTCATTTTAATCATCACCTCCTTTACACAAACATTTTTTTAGGTTTATAATTATCATATCTAGATTCATTTCAAAACCTTTATAAACATTTTTAATAGACAAGCATATATGGAAAAGGAATTGACATGTAATTCTTGTAATACGAGGGTTACAAACATGCATGGTGCAGTAAAATTTAAGTGCCCTAAGTGTGCTGAAACTGAGATTATAAGATGTGCTCACTGCAGGAATATAGTTGCAAAGTATGTTTGTCCTAGTTGTGGAAATACAGGTCCAAATTAGGTGGTTTAGAATATGGCTAGGATGCTTGTTACTTTAAAAATAATGCCTGTATCTCCTGATGTTGATCTTGATTCTTTGAAATTAAAAGCCAAAGAGATTATAAAAGATTTAGGCGGTGATGTTGGTAAGGAAGAATTGGAGCCTGTTGCTTTTGGTTTGAAGGCTTTGAAGTTGACTTACATAATTGATGAGTCTAAAGGTATTGATGAGGTTTGCAATTCTGTTTCTTCTATTGATGGTGTTAGTTCTGCTGAAGCTGTTGATATGAGAAGGACTTTGGGATAAATTTATTAATCAGTAAAGAAGAGTTAGGAATATGGGCAATACAATTCAAAATATACTCTTTATAGGTATTGTGTATATTGTTTTTATTTTGATACTGCTTATTTTATTTAAAATTTCTCGTTATGGAATTATTTATGATTTAATAATTATTTTGTTATCGCCTATAGTTTTATTTTATTGTGGAATCAGAATATTAAAGATAAAACAATATAAAATTTTCAATTTTAACAAAATACTCGCCATTTTATTTATAATAATTGGAATTTTTTATACTTCTTTTACTTTATTTTGTCATTGGCATTCTGACATTTAGAATGAGTTAGATTAAAAACATTTATTAGAACATTAATTCTTAATAATATTATGCCAACCAAGCTTTCTAAGGAAGAAGTAGAGCAGATACAGGAATACCTTCAAACTCTCCCAGAAGATATTAGAGAAGAAAAATTAAAGGAAATTCTTGAAAAGTATGAATCATCGCCTCAGTGTCCTTTTTGCTTGATGGCTGAAGAAAAGATACAGACAACTAAAGTTTATGAAGACGCAGATTATTTGGGTGTTTTGGAAATTAATCCTGCAAATCCAGGTCACATTATATTATTTACCAAGACACATTATTCAACTTTAGCTTCCCTTCCTGTAAATGATGTTGAGAACTTGTTCAAGATAGCAAAAGTTTTGGCTCATGCATTATCTACCTTCAATGACGGGATTTCTTTGTTTACTGAGGATGGAAATATTACTGGGAAAAGGTTTGATCATTTTATAATTAACATTATTCCTAGGAAGAAGAATGATGATGTTAATCTTATGACAAAGCCTAAGACTTCTTCTCCAGACAAGTTAAATGAAATGAGGGAAAAAATTTTGTCTAATCTGCCGAAAGAGGAGAAAAAGCAGGAAGAGAAGCCTTCAAGTGCTGATTCTGAAAGTGCATTTTTAAGAAGTTTTGAAAGGCTTAAAAAGAGAAAACCTTGAGTATTGTTATCAGGTTTCCGTAGATTATTGTCATTAAGAATCCTAGTAGAAAGCTTGGCACAAAAGGTATGCCGTCTTTTATCAATACTTTTTTTATTCTGTGCTTTTTTAGTTTCTCTATGTCTTGTTTTGTTAGTCCAAGATTTGAGTATTTTGATGTTTCTCGTATGAAAAAGTTTTGCAGGCTTTTCTTGACTGATTCGGGCAGGAATGTTAATTTATTTTCTATTAATTCGTTTATCTTTTTTGTTTTTCTTTTTGCTGCTTCATTGTCTAGCTTGTTTATGGCATAGCAGATGACTTTATTTTTATATTTAACATTTTCTGCTATCCAGTCTCCTTCTGTTAGTTTGTTTACATCTATATATTTTATCATGCAGGTTTTTTCTATAACTTTCAGGAAGATATATAACAAAGTGAACACTGCTATTATTATTCCAAAAATTATTATCATGTATCCAAGAATGCTGTTAAAAAATATTCCTGCAGCTATTAGTAATAATCCTAACACAGCGCCTATAATTAATTCTTTTTGTGATTCCTTTTTGAATTCTCTCGCGAATTCTTTTCTTTTTTTTATTGCTAAGAAAATGCTGTAGAGTATTCCATATATTGTGCCTGCCAGTAATATATTGATTAATAATATTGCTAGAAATGGGATATCTAAGTTCGGTCTTAGTATATTAATTCCTTCATAGCTTCCAAACATTGCACCCAATCCCATTAATAGCTTTGCATCTCCTCCACCCCATTGTTTTGTGAAGTACATAATGTTTGATATTATAAAAAATATTCCAAAGCCTATTATTCCATATAATAAGATTTTATAGTCCTTTTCTATTATGCTGTAAATTCCTCTTCCTCCAAGCCCTATAGCAATAAGGCTGTAGTTGAGCCAGTCTGGAACTTCTCTTGTTTTTAGATCACTTATGCTTGCGAATATTAAAAATATTAAGGTTATACTAACAAAGAATATCCAGATCATTGATTTTATTTCTTTCGCTAGCTTTAAATTGTTTTCTACTTTGCTTTATTTTATGGTATTAACTATTCCACAATTAGAAGATGATGAAGTGTTCATTCCAACAGATGCGAATGCTGGAAGAATTATTCAGTTGCATGAATTTGAAAAGAATTTGGTAACCTTGGTTAATGTTGGTCAGTATCAGGCAATAAGATCAGTTCAGGCTGCTGGATGGGATAATGCAATGAGTTTAGCAGGAGACTGGCGTACTTATTTTTATTCTAAAGAACATCAAGACGATCCTAAATTAAAGGCTTATTATGAAAGTGTAGCAAAAGGAATTAAGTACGCAGCAAGATGGACTCGAACACAGGTTCATGATTTAAGAAGTGAGCATCCTTTTGTAGTTAATGTTTCTAGAGTGCATTCAGAATTTGACCTTCCCCTTTATGAAGAAAAAGTGATTGATGTTTCATGGCTTCCTAAAAGAGACGGATATATTCAGGAATTAGATGAAGAAACTGGATTGCCTAGAGAAGTTGGAAGTGAACCTAATAAAAGGTTTGATGGTACTAGATATTGGGTTGAATACGGATTAAGTGAGAAAAGGGATATTGTTGCCGCCATTCGTAGCAGGTTTGACTCTAGGCCTTTCCTGAGCCTTTACTTGGTGCCTGGGTTGGCTAGCGGGGGGCTTGGGGTACGTCCCGAAAAAATTTTTCCGCGAAAAATCTTTAGAAAATAGTTCATAATAACTTCTCAATACTTTTATAAATTTTGTTTAAATAATTAATTTCATGATTTCAATTATAGGTGCTGGTCCTGCAGGAAGTTATTTGGCTTATTTGTTGGCTAAAAAAAACTATGATGTTAATGTTTATGAAGAGCATTCTCAAATTGGTATTCCAATTCAGTGCAGTGGTGTAATTACTCCAGCAATAGAAGACATTCTGCCGTTAAAAAAAGATATCATTGTAAATAAAATAAAAAAAGTTAGGTTTCATGCTCCGAATAAAAATTATTTTGATGTTAAAATAAAGGAGGATTATGTTTTTGACAGAGGTAAGTTAGATATGTATATTGCTTCTCTTGCAGAAAATGCAGGTGCTAAATTCTTTCTTAATTCAAGGTTTGAGTCTCTGGAAGAGGGTAAAAAAGTAAAATTCAAGGTTAATAACAAAATTCACGAAACAGACATTCTTGTAGGAGCTGATGGCCCTTTTTCTAAAGTTGCTCAGTCAGTTGGCTTGTTAAAAGGCAGGAAGCATATTGTTGGTTTTCAAGCAAGAGCTAAATGTGATATTACAGATAAGCATCTTGTTGAAATTTATCTTGGATATGGTGAGTTTGGCTGGCTTATTCCTGAAAACGACGAGATTGCAAGAGTAGGCATTGTTGGTAAAAAAGAAGACAAGAAAGATTTTGAATCCTTGCTGAAGCTTACTAATTCTAAAATATTGTGCTATCAAAGTGGCATGATTCCCTTGTATGATCCTAAAATGAAGTCTCAGAAAGATAATGTATATCTAATCGGAGATGCTGCAGGGATGGTAAAAGGTTCAAGTCACGGAGGCATATTGTTTAGCATGCTTGCAGGCCAGTGTTTAGTTGATTCTATACAACACAAAAAAGATTATCAAAGTCTTTGGAAGAAAAAGATTGGTTTGGATTTGTGGCTTAACTTGCAGATTAGAAACACTCTGAAGAAGTTTTCAAGCGATGACTTTAATGATCTAGTAAATTATTTTTCAAAGCCAGAATTAAAAGATATCTTATCTCAGAATGTTCGTGATTTTCCTTCTAAGTTTGTAGCTAAGATGTTAATAAAAGAGCCGAGGCTTCTCAGGTTTGGTTTTAAATTGCTGCAATTCTATACTTGAGTTAGTTTTATAGCATATAGAAATGTTTATATAATAGTAAGATATATCTTACATAGTGAAAAAATGGAAATAGCACTAACAAGAATAAGTTCAAAGGGGCAGATAGTAATACCTTCAGATCTTAGAGAAGACATGAAAGAAGGAGAACAATTAATAATTATAAAAAATAATAACCAATTAATATTAAAGAAAGTAAATGATTTAGGTAAAAATCTTGAAGAGGATATAGAATTTGCAAAAAGAACAGAAGCTGCATGGGAGCGCTATGAAAAAGGGGAATTCAAATCAACTACTGCTAAAGAATTTTTGAAAGATCTAGAAAAATGGTAGTTGAGAAGATAGATAGGGATGTACATTTTGAAAAAATATTTAAAAAGTTAGACAATACTATTAAAGAAAAGGTAAAGAAACAGGTTAAAAAAATTATAGAAAATCCAGAAATTGGAAAACCCATGAGATATACTAGAAAAGGAACTAGGGAGTTATATGTTAAACCTTTTCGTCTTTCTTATGCTTATATTCATGAAGAAAATAAGATAATTTTATTGGATTTATATCATAAAGATGAACAATAATTATTAAAAAAGTTGTAACTAGGATGTTAATAAAAGAGCCGAGGCTTCTCAGGTTTGGTTTTAAATTGCTGCAATATACTCGATAAAAAATACAAGCTTTGTTTAATAAGTGCTTAAAAATAGTCTCAATTAAATTTTTCTTCTAGTCATAACATTAGAATGGCATCAAAGATTTCACTTTTTACACAAAGCCAAAAATACAAAAACCTTTAAATATTAATAAGTAGCTTTTCCTTGTATGTTCAGGAATAAAAAAGGTGCAGCTGATGGAAGCAGTGTTGCTGTTATTATAATTCTTATTGCATTGTTCATGGTTTTATATATTTTATTCGTTCCTCCGGATGTTAGAAGGGATCTTCTTGAAGGGACAAACCTGAGTGGTGGTGCTTCTGTAGATAAAGCAGCAGATAAAAGGGAGCTTATTGCAGAGTCTCCTGGCACAGTTTTCCCTGTTAAGTCTGCTGTTTCTCTTCATAAATTGCCGAATATGAACTTATTTCTTAAGACAGAGCCGAAGATTGTGAATCTTGCATCTAGTCTGGTCATTAAGAAGGGATTGTTTTCAGATTCTTCTCCTGTTTTAAGATTTAGCTTGGCTTCCTTGGCTGACACTAATAAGGTAAATCTTGTTTTTAGTGTTTCAAAATCTTCTGGAGAGCTTAGGATTAAGGTTAATGGCAATACATTTTATGCTGAGGAAATAGGTTCTCCAGGAATCAAGGTTGTTGAAGTTCCTACTTCTTATTTGCAGAAAAATAATGAGCTTGAATTTTCAGTTTCAACTAAGGTTTTTGGCTCCAACGTTTACAGTCTTCAGGATGTAAGTGTCAAGCAGGAATTTGAGCTTAGAAATGCCGAAGAAACCAGAACATTTTCTCTTTCTGAGAGGGAGAAAAATAGTATGGAGTCTGCTGTGATTTCTTTCAGGCAGTTTTGCAACGAGAGGCTTGAGTCTGGATTGGCTGACTTTCGTGTTAATGTAAATGGAAGGGAGGCATTCAGGAAAAAGATATCATGCCTGAATACAGATGAATCTTTTGAAATAAAAAAATCTCTATTTTTGGAAGGTACTAATTCAATTTCATTTGTTATTGAGGAGGGTGATTTCTTGTTTACTGATGTTGAATTAAGGGTTAAGTCAAAAGAATCAGAATTCCCTTCATATACTTTCGCTCTGACGCCTGAAAATTTTGATGATATTGAGGATGGCGGCAGAAAATTGACATTAAGTTTGTTCCTGGAAAACAATAAGGAGAATAAGAATGCAAGGCTTGAAATTAATAGTAACGAATTTTTGATGAGGACTGATTCTGACAAGTTTGAGCTGAATCTTAGGGATTATGTTGTTGATGGCACTAACTTTTTGAGGATCGTTCCTTCAAACACATTTTCTATTGTTGGATTGAAGGTTGTTTTGGAGTAAGTTATGCTTAGAGGCCCAATTGATGAAGATCATCGTTCTTCTGCATCTGATATTAGAAGGGCTGCATTGAAGCCTGCAGAGGTTGCTACAAGACCCTTGAGGTGGATTGTTAGAATTCTTTATATTATAGTAGTATTTGGAGTAACAGTGATTTTAATCTATGGTGGATTTTATGTTGTGACTAATTATTTAGTAAAAAGTGGCGAAGGTGTTTCTCAAGTTAAGCATGGTACTGTTGCTGTTGAGGAGCCAGCAAAAGGTATTAAGGGCTTTTTAAGGTCTGCTCCTGGAATTAGTAAAGTGTATAATGCTATAGTTACTCCTGAGCAGCCTGTTGTTAGTTTTGAGTCTGATGTTCAGTCCAATAAAGAGAATAAAAATCTAGGCGTTAAGATTGTTCAGTTTTCTGACCTAAAAAAGTTTAATAGGCCTGGAGAGGATTTGGAAATTACAGGTTCTATTCAAGCATCTAGTCTTCAAGATGAAACAAAGCTTCAGGTTTTTTGTAAAATGGAAAATTATGAACAAGAGGCTCTTAAAAATGCCGAAGTTCTTGGTGGCAGGGCTTCAGGAAATGAAGTTACTCTTTACAAGGATGAAAATACTTTTTTTAATTTTAATTGCATATTCCCCAATGGTATTCCAGCTGATAAGATGAAAAGGCCTAAAGAAACAAGATTTGTGACTGCTGTTGTTGTTTATGAATTCTTGACTAAGGCAACTCAGAAGATATATTTCTTGCCTAGGCAAACTATTGATTCTCTTGAAAGGTCTGGCACAAATCCTTTTGATTATTATAGTGTAGACGATCCCCAGCTTTCTTCAGACAGAAAGATTAAATCTATATCAACTGCAGGCCCTCTTAACCTTGGTTTGGCTGTTGATTTTCCTCAGCCTCTTACTTCTAATCCAAATTCTGTTTATCAGTTGTTTGTTCAGCTTTCGAATAATCCTGGTTTTTCTGGAAATCTTCAGAATATAAAAAATTTGGAGGTTCAGGTTCCTGATGTTTCTGAGCTGAATATTGCTTTGCAGGGAGAGCCTGATTTTGGTTTGGGTTCTTCCTCAGCTTGCGATTTTGAATATGTCGGTCCAGGTGAAGAGGGTTTTAAATTATATAGGCTAAAGCCTGAGAAGCTTGATGAAGTTAATCGTGAATGCAGCTCAAAAAGTCTTAAGGAACTAGCATTGTCTGAGCAACAGTGTATTGACTTGTTTAAAAGGCCTATTTTTAGGTGCAAATTTAGAGTTAATCGTGTTCCAGAATCTGGCTTGCAGTTTGATACTATAAGAGCTACTGCAGACTATACATACGAGATTGACAGAAGGACAGCTGTTGATGTTTACAAGCTTCCAGAATTGCAAGCTGTTGCATAATTTTCTAAAAATATGGAAAGTTTTCATTTTTTATTCAGAAAGTGTTAAGAATTCTATAATCTGAAAAATATTAATGGAAGAGAAAATTTTCAGTAGGTCTACCATAGTAATCTCTATTGTTATAACGCTCCTTGCAGGTGCAGGAATCGTAATTACTCCCTAGAATGCAGGTTATATAATAATTGCGGCTTTGTGTAAAAAGTGAAATCTTTGATGCCATTCTAATGTTATGACTAGAAGAAAAATTTAATTGAGACTATTTTTAAGCACTTATTAAACAAAGCTAATAATTGCTATAGCTATAATAATAACAACAATAATTTTAATTGAAAAATTTAATCAATTGGAAGAAAACACAAATAATATAAGAGAATTGAACAAGAAATTAGATATCGAGAAAAGATTAAATAATCTGGAAAAGGAGATTTATGAACAAAAAGGCAAAATTTCAATGGTGATTATAAATGGAAAGAAAAGCGCAGGCAGATAAAACAGTACTAATCATTGTTATTGTTGTCCTAATTATATATTTAGTATATCTTGTAGTAAGTTCCATTAAATAAAGAAAGCTTTTTATAAAACATTGTCTAGTTTTAGTTTGTTATGAAATCAAGAAATCTAGTGATTATATTATTTTTAGTAATTATTTTGTTTGCTTGTTCTAAAGGTCCATCAGGCTCTTCATCTGGCGGCATTGACATCAAGTTTACAGAGTTACCACCTAGTGAACTTTATGAAGGTGAACAATTTTCAGTAACTGTCTTGTTGTCAAATTCGCTTTCCAATGATGTTCATGGCTTGTTTTGTCTGAGAGATACTCTTACTGAAACCTATGGCGGAATTCCAGATCGTGCATGTGTTGATGTTAATCTTGCTCCTGCAAGTGTTGACAGCAAGGGCAAAATATCTCCTTACTTTCATGAGATGAATTTTCCCAGGGACAGCCAAATATTTCCTTATCAGAGATTGGATCAGATTAGGTATGAGAATATTCCTATAATTGGTGACTTTAAGTACGAGGTAGAGACTACTGCTGGTGCATTTGCTTGTTTGAAAAGGCCGGGATCTACAGCTCCGTATATTTCTAAGGAATGCGGCACTAAACAAAATCTTGCTGTTCAGCAGCCTAATATGCCCCTAAAAATTTCTAGACTGACATCTACTCCTTCTCGTTCTGGTGACAGTTCTATAAGGCTTAATCTTGAATTAGTTTTAACAAAATCTAAAGATGGTCAGCTAGTTGGCAGGGGAAATGTTCTTCAGTCTTCTCAAGGTTCTGCAGATATTAGCTTGCAAGTTCTAGCAAACCAAAGAGATGCGCAGTGCATTGGTGCTCCTCGGGGAATTGTCTCATTCAGGCCTAATGAAAACGAAAAGGTTATTAAGTGCGCTGTGTCTATAGACTTATCTAATCAGGAGCAAGTTAATGTGCCTGTAATAGTAAAGATTGGATATGGTTTCATTCAGTCTGTTGTTGGCACTGATGTTGACTTGATAAAAAGTGAGGAAGGTGTATTGGTAGCATGAATAAAAAGGTGTTATTGCTTATTTTATTATCACTAGTTTTGCTTTCAGCATGTAAGGGAGGTAGTGGTAAAGCTCCTCCTTCTGGATTTATTGGCGGAAAGGAAGGCGTTGTTTCTAAGATTGCTGTTGAATCTTCTAGCAGTGCAAATACTATTCTTGATAATGACCTTGAGACATTTAACATTGATGTTACACTTGAAAATAAAGGTGAGTATGCTGTAAAGGAAAGTGAGGCAATGGTTACTCTTGATGGAATTAACTATAATGCATTTCAGATAGCTAATCCTACAAAGCTTAATGAAGTTCCTCTTGAAAAGTTAAGGAAGGAAGCTGATAAAGTTACTTCTGCTTCTCAGAATATTATTCAGTATGAGGCTCGTTACAAGCCTGATGAGGATGCTGATCGTAGTCTTGATATTGCTGCTAATGTTTGTTATAAATATCAGACAATTTCCAGGGTTAAGGATTTATGCTTAAGAAAAAAAGTTACAGGTCCTTTATCTACTGTTTGCAAGATTGATGAGACTAAGCTTCAGGAGAATTCTGGTGCGCCTTTCCAAGTTACTAGTTTTGCTCAGAGGCCTGCTGGAGAGAATAAGGTTTCTGTTTTCTTGGAAGCGCTTAACCAGGGTAAGGGAACTTTGTATATTAGAGACTTCTTGTCCAAAGGTAAGTGTGTTGATGATGACAAGTTGAAAAATAAGGTTAATGTTAAGGTTGAGCTTACGGAATTTCCTAATAGTGCTAATATAATTAAGTGCAGCAGTTTGGATGGAAATGAAGGTACTTTAAGTGTTATTCAGAATAAGGTTTCTTTGTCTTGTACTGTTGATACTTCTGGAATGCAGGATTCAGCATTTGAAACTCCTTTGAGGGTTGCTTTTGATTATGTTTACAAGGATGGAGTTTCTACACAGTTGAAGATTAAGAATGCTGTAAGTTAATTTTTTTATAATTAATTTAAAACTTCGATTCCGTCTATTTTTTCAAAAGCCTTGTCAAAAGTTGCTATTCTATTAGTATTAATTAGTTTAAGTAGCGCTAAGCTTGTGCATTCTGTAAAGCTTAAATTTAGTTTAGTTTCTTTAAATATTTTCCAGGATTCGTCAAACATATGCTGGTCGATATTTATTATTGGAATGCCCTTTATTATTTTACTGCAAAGTTCAATGGTTTTTTCTTTTCCTATTTTCCTCATAGAAACACCTGCTATTTCATCGAATACATAATCTGATATAAAATATTGACCATATTCTTCATTCGCTATTTTAATCCATAAAGGAAACGTCTTTTTGTGATGAATATCTGCTTCATTATCGAAAGCTAAAATAAAAGAAGCGTCTAAAAAAATAGGCATTAATCATCACCATATAATACTTCATCTACCTGTTCACTCAATCTCTCTGTTCCTGGACCCCAATTTGTAGGTTTCCACTTTAGTAGGCTTTCTTTTGGTTTTTTTAAGGAGGACAGCCAGTTTTCAATAGCTAGGGTCAATGCTGTGCCAACTGTTAATTTCCTTCTTACTGCTTCTGCTTTCAATTCTTGAAATGTTTTTTCTTCAACTTCCTTTACAGTTATTTGTGTTTTTGCCATAAAGTAAAACAAGTAAAACTTGTATATAAATCTTGCGAATATACATTATATTCTATATTCTTTTTATATCTTCTAAAATATTTTTTTGTTTTAATTTGAATTCTCTAAGTAAGGTAATGCAAATAATTAAAAATAATGAAGAGATTATTCCAACAATGCTAAATTCTTTCAAACTTGTGTAATCTATTTGTTTTGTAATAAAAGCAACAATTACTGCAATGAAATATGTAAACATTATAATTATGCAGGTATTGAAATATTGTAAGTTTTTATTATACTCTAAGTCCAAAATGTTCTTTTCTTATTTAGTAGGTTGGTTTTCATTTATTCTCCCAAGGAAAAAGCTATTATAATCATTCCTCCAATTATGAATATTGTAGAAATTATTGCAACGCTGTATATTTCTTTTATGAAAGATGGAATTGCAAATGTAATACCAAGAATAGATGATAAAACTCCTGCTGCAAGTAATATATTTTTTGCTGATCTTTTCATACAAAATTAACATCAGTTAAAGTTTATTAATCTTATCTAAAATTATTCGAAAGATTTTCAATTTTTGCAGAGAAGTTAGAGTCTTAAATTAACAAATATTATAAATAACTAAGAATTTTTATTTTTATGAAATTAATAGGAGACTTCCACATACATGGTTGTTATGCTCAGGCATGCAGCAAGAACACAACTTTAAAATTATTAGAAGACAACGCTAAAATAAAAGGATTGAATATAATAGGTACAGGTGATTGTCTGCACCCCAAGTGGAATTCCTTGATAAGAACTGAATTAACAGAGGACGAAAATGGCATTTTATGGTCTAAAAATAAGTTTCCTTTTATTTGGCAGGCTGAAATATCGTTGATGTATACTCATAATGGAAAAGGCAGAAGGATTCATCATGTTTTGTTGTTTCCAAACAAAGAAGTTGTGTCTCAAGTTATTGATCTATTGTTAAAAAGAGGAAGATTAGACTATGATGGTAGGCCTATTTTTGGTATTAATAGCATTGAGTTTGTAGATATGATGCGTTCTGTTTCTCATGATATAGAAATAATTCCCGCACATGCGTGGACGGCATGGATGTCTATTTTTGGAAGCAAGTCTGGTTTCAACTCTGTTGAGGAATGTTTTGAAGATCGCTCTAGATATATTCATGCTTTAGAAACAGGAATTTCTTCAGATCCTACTATGAACAGGAGGGTTTCCAGTTTGGATAAATATAATTTAGTTTCATTTTCAGATCCTCATTCTTCTCATCCTTCAAGGCTCGGCAGAGAAGCAACAATTTTTGACTGTGAATTAAAATATAAATCAATTTTAAATGCAATAAGAACTGGTGAAGGTTTGAAAGGAACTATAGAGGTAAATCCAGAATATGGAAAGTATCATATTGATGGTCATAGAAACTGCAATGTCTTCATGAATTTTGAACAAAGTAAAAAATTAAATAAGATCTGCCCTGTATGCCAAAAAGAGTTAACAATTGGTGTAGAGTATAGAATAGAAGAATTAGCTGACCGTAAGGAGCCTAAGAATACTCCTTATTATGTAGAAGTTCTGCCTTTGCATGAGCTGATATGTTCAATTTATAATATTAAGCAGTTGCATTCTAGGAAGGTTTCTGATGTTTATGAAAAACTTGTCAAAGTGTTCGGCAACGAGTATAATATCTTGCTTGAGGCTTCGTTTGACAAGCTTAAAACTGTTGTTGATGAAAAATTAGCTAACCTTATATTATTAAACAGAAATAATAAATTAAAAATTGAGCCTGGTTTTGATGGTGTTTACGGAAAGATAATAATTAATGATTCTGAAAAGATAGTAAAACAAAAATCAATTGCAGATTTTTAGCCTATATAGTTCAGTGTTTCTTTCTTAGCTTTTCGCTTGTCTTCTTTTATTGCTACAGATTTTTCTATTCTTTCTTTTATTTCCTTTTCTATTATCTTTACTTCTTGGTTCAGGCTGTTCATGTCAAGCCCGAGTTTAAGTGTCTTGTTTACTACTTTTAGCAGCTCTCTTGCTTCTTTTATTCCCAAATATGTAGGATGCCCCAATGTCTCAACAAGTAATGTTGCTCCTTTCAGTCCTCTTTTTCTTGCAAGCCCTATCAGCAATCCACTTACGCCTACTATTGGTCCTACCATTCCTGCAGAATTGTTCACGCCTTGAGTTTTGTATTTTTGTAGTATTTCTTTGTCTGTCCCTGCGCAGTATATTCTAGGGCTTTTTGGTACATCCTTCATCCCAAGCCCTCCCAATGATATAATTTCTTTTCCTTTGTTATTTTGGAACAATTCTAACAATTTGTCGCAGAAGTCATAGCATCCTCTTTCATCTATGGGCTGTGCATCTCCAGATACTAGTAATAGGTCGTTTTCTTTTAGTTTTTTATGGTATACTTCAACTCTTGGAAGTTCTGCAACTCCTTTTTCATTCACAAATACGCAGTTTGGAAATGTGTCAGAATATATTTCATATATTTTTTTTGCTCCAAGCGTTTCTATTATGAAGTCTACTGCTATTTTGCCTACATTGCCTATTCCAGGCAATCCTTCAACTAATACAGGCTTGTTGAATTTTATATTTTTTAGCTTTTTAATGTTCCAGACCTTTTCCATGCACTTATATTAATTTTTAAGTTTAAATATTTTGGCTTTTTCTTTTATATTCTAGCCTATATTTTGCATATTTGTCTTCTTTGCTGTATTTAGCTGGTTTAGGGTTTATAAACTCTCCTCCGCACTCGCAGATTTTTTTAAGGCTGTACTTCCCGCACTTGTTGCATCTTAGTATTTGTTCAACCACTTTTGCTGTACGAGAACTCGCATCCTAATTTTTTTGCAGATTCTTCTATTTTTTGTATTATTCTGTTGAGTGTTGTTTCAGCTTTTTTGTAATCGCTTGATTTTATGTACACTTTGTATTTTGGCGCTCCTAGGTATATTATGCTTGTGCCTTCTTTTTCTGCTTCTGTTAGTATTTGCTTTATGTTTTCTATTCCGTCTTCTTTGTATGTCTTCAATACTAGTTCATAGCTGAGTGTTACTTCTGGAAGCTTTATTTTTTCCTTTATGGTTTTGAATAGTGCATCTCCAAATTTTTGGCTAGGTTTTAGCTCGTCTACAATAGCCTTGCCTTTTCTTACTACTTCATTGAAGAATTCGTACAGACTTCCATGTTTTTCTATTATTTTATAGCCTATTTCTTCATAGAATTTTTTTATATCATAGCTTGCTTCTTTTCCTATTTGTTCTACTAATTTTTCTGCTTTTTCTTCTTGTTTGTAGTAATTTAATTTGCTTACCATTAATGATGTGGGAACTCTTCTTAATGAAAGGTCTATGTTTCCTTGTTTGTTTACATTTATTACTTTGCAGACTATTCTTTTTCCTTCAATTACATAGTCCCTTAGGTTTCTTATTCTTCCTGGTGCTATTTCTGAGATGTGTATCATTCCTTCAGCATGCTCATATTCATCAATATTTGCAAATACTGCATGTGGAAGTATTCTTTTTACTGTGCAGATTAATATTTCTCCTTCTTCTGGTTTTCCTTTCTTCTTGTAGAACATGCTTAGCAGAGAACTGGTAATGTTTATATAGTTTACCAAGGCTTTTTATCTTATGGAACAAGGAATAGAGTCTAAATTTGGAATTGTAGATGATAGATCTAATTCATTAATTAAAACAGCTAGAGAATCTCATGAAGAAGATCTTGATTGTGGCATGTGTCAGAATGACTTAAAGGCATTATCAGCATTAGATAATTATGTTGGTTATATACTAAATGCTTTTAGTAGGATAATAAATTATTGTAGAAGATGATTAAGATTCTATTTTTAGGAAAGACCAGGGAGAGATTTATTTTTTTAGGGATAGAAGAGTATTTTAAAAGACTTAGAAGATTCACAAAAATTGAGATTGTAGAAGTTAAAAACTTGAACTTTGATTTTAAGGATGAATTTGTGATTGTTTTTGATGTTAATGGAAAAATGCTTTCTAGCGAAGAGCTTGCAGCAACATTTAAGCATGTTAATAAGAATATTATAATAATATTAGGCGATGAAAAAGGATTAAATGAGGAATTGAAGAAAAAAGCTAATATGGTTGTTTCTATATCAAGAATGACCTTTACTCATGAATTGGCTAGACTGATAGTTATGGAGCAGGTTTACAGGGCATTTACAATAATTAATAATTTGAAGTACCACAAAATCTGAACTAGAGCAGAAGTTAGCAGAAAGAGAATATTCAGGTTAGGAAGATAAAATTTCCAGCTGTTTTGCGTGTATTCTGCTTTTTCCGCCTGTAGGCTCTGCAAGCACTTCTTCGCAGACTAGGCATACTGTTTTTGTAGTTACAGCACTATAAATGTTCTGCTCGTTTTTGCATTTGTTGCATCTCACTTTCACGAATTTTGTTTTTGTTTCTTTTTTTGCTTTCATACGAATTCAACCTTCTTTGATCTTCCAAGCGTTGTCTGCCAGCTTTTTTTGCATTGTGTGCATTCCATTCTTAGTGCTATGACCTTGCTTGTTTTTGCTCCTGTTCTTTTCCATCTTGCTATCGGTGGCTTTGAGTACCTTCCTAGATTTCCAGCCCCTCTTTTCTGCCCTTTCTTTCTTAGTCTTGAGTCTGATCCTTTTGATAATGGGTGTGTCCCGCTTCTAGTTTTTGCCTTTACTTGTGATACTTTATGCTCTGTTTTTGCCTTGCATTTTGGGCAGTATTTTTTCATTGATTTTGGTAGCTTCATAAGTTCAAGCAAAAGTCTAGAATTTATAAATCTTTGTAGTATAAATTTCAATTTCAAAAAGTTTAAAAACTTCTATTTTTATTTTTTAAATATGGATGAGAATATATATTATAGTGACAGTGAATATATCTCCTGCCTAAAAGCGTTATTGCCTGAATTTGTTAAAAATTTAAACAGTGATAAATGGTTAGGCAAAAATCTTAATTTTAGTATCTTTAGTAATGAACCTCCTTTTGAGCTAGAATCTAAAAACAAAAAAATAGTCATAAAATTAAATCCTGTGTTCTCTGATGTCTCATTCGCTTTGGATATAAGTATAAGTTTAGTTTTAAAAAAAGAACAAAAAACTAGAGGCAGGGAAGCGTTAAAAATTAAAAATGAAGAATGGAAAGAAAAAATAGCTGGAGAGGTTTTTACAAAAAGCGAAATAAAAAAGAAACTCGATAAAATAGTAAAAAGTGTTTTAGTATATTTGTCTAAAAATTTAACGTAATTAAATTCCTTCAGCTCTTCTGTTTTTAACCAGTATTTCAGCTACTTTTCCAGGTAAATTAGCTACGTCTTCTGCCTCATAAGGCCCGTAAATGTTTAAGTCATTACCTACAAATTTTGGCACTGCTTCTGTGAACCTAACAAGTTTGTTGCTTTTTACTTCTTCTGTTGTTGTGTTTGTCTCCTTTACTTTTTGTGGTCCTTTTCCTTCTAGCAGGTTGTATAATACATTGATTCTGAAATTGTTAAAAATTCCCAGAATTGTGTTGTACATGTCTTTTTCTTCTTCAAGCAGTGACTCTGTATCTTGGACGCTTCCTGCTGATCTTGAGTTGAATAATGCCATGTTTATTATTTTGGCCTCTCTTTTTTCATAGAGTTCTTTTATTATCATTCTTGTGTTTTCTAGCTGCCTTTTTGTTTTTATTATGCTTTCATTGGCAAATACGCTGTCTTTGGACTCTTGGCTTTTTAGTATCGCCTTTTTCTCTTCAAGGTATTTCACGCTTTTCTTGTAGAAGTTTTTGTCAAGTTTTTGAAGCTCTGTCTTGTATTTCTCAAGCCTTAATGCTTCATAAAGGCTGTCAAATGTTATTACACCTTCTTCTTCCATGTGCTCAAGATGAGTTTTTAGGATTTTTAAGATTTTTTATATTGTAGTATACTAATCAAATCCTGTCTTGCTTAACACGTCCTTTCCATACATCTGCCCGTAGTATCCGTCCTGGCATTCGCTTTCATTGAACCTTTGCACAGTATCTTTCTTTTCTTTTTTTAAATTAAAATGCAATAAAGGCACTGCATCAGCAGCATGTCCTCTTATCTCACAGGGACTTGCATGATCTCCAGTAACAACAAGTTCTGTATCATTTATCTCTCTCAAAAATCCGAAGAACTCTTTGTCTATCAGTTCTATCATTTTTTTCTTTTCTTCAGGATTGTTGTCATGTCCCATCACGTCTGTTTCTTTGAAGTGTATTAAATATTTTTTATATTTGCCTTCTTTTATTGCTGATTTGCTGTGTTTTATTGTTTCATTCAGTCCATTGTATAAATTATTAATTAGTCCTTTGCTTGTTGTTTCAGGATATTCAAACTTTATTATATTCATCCCTGACAATTTTGATATTCCTATTTCTAGTGGCATGCTTACTACAGCTCCCCATCCTGTTTTTTGTGGTAGTTCTGGAAGTATTGTTCCCGCATCTCTGAGAAGTATTGCATTAGCGCTTAGAAGGTATTTTTTGTTTCTTTGTTTGTTTACTGGATGGTCTCTTAGTATTTCCATGCTCTGCTTTACAAAGTCATTAACTAGGTCTGCGCTTGTTTTTGTTCTTTTGTTGGGATCTAGAGGTCTTGCTGCATCAATATTATTTATTGTTCCTTGTGCTGCAACTCCGAATTTGCCTATTTTTTTGTATGCAGGATCAACATTGCTTATGTTTTCAGAAAATTCTCCTTCTTTTATTATTAATATTCCTCTGTGGCCAACTGTTGCTTTGAATTCAAATGGGTATTCTAATTTTACTTTTTCATTTATTGTTTTTTCTAGTTCTTTTGCTTCCTTTGTTGTTAATGTTCTTCCTGCTCTTCTGTCTATTATTTTTTTTCCTTCTAATGTTGCAAAATTTGCTCTTAGTGCAAGCCATCCTTCTTTGAATTCCATTCCTGCTCCGTAAGCTTCTAGTGGCCCTCTTCCATAGTAATACTTTGAAGGGTCATAGCCTAAAAGTGCCATTATTGCTTCATCGCTTTCCGGTGCAATGCTTTCATGGACTGTGTATACATATCCTCCGTTTCCTTTGCTTGAGAAGTAGTCTAGATTTTTTGTTTTTGCAGCTTCTAGAGGTGTAAGTCCATCCAGCGCTTTGCATCCCCTGTCTCCTATTCCGTCAAGAATTACAAAAATTTTTACCATGTTTTATTTTGTTTTATTTTGATATTTAATGCTATCGTTTTAAATCTTAATTTTTCATTTTCTATTACTTCTTCAATTTCTCCAGCGGAAAATTTCAAAGGTGTTATTTCATGTTTTGCTGCTAATTTTTCTAATTTTCCCCATTGCATAGAATATAAATCTTGCATCTCACATTAATTTTAATTAAATTTATATTAATATCTCATTTTCAAAATATATGATAATCAAGCAGATTCCAGAAGATTTTATTGTTGATGAAGTTATTAATCTAAAGTTGACAAACAAGAAAACAAATTACTCTATTTTCAAATTAACAAAAACTAATTGGGATATGTTCAAGATTATAGATGTTCTTTCAAGAAACCTTAACACTAAGAATAAATTTATCGGCTATGCGGGAAACAAGGACAAATTAGCAATTACAACTCAATGCATTTCATTTTACAAAATTCCTAAAGAAAGAATTGAAAGGACTAAAATTAATGGTGTTAAATTGGAGTTTCAAGGCCATTCTTATGAAAGGATTAATTTGGGTGATTTGGAGGGAAATAATTTTACAATTACAATAAGGGGATTAAATAAAAAGTCTAAAATTCCAGGTTCTTTGAATTTAGAGAATTATTTTGGAGAGCAGAGATTCGGAAACAAGTCTAATACTCATTTGGTCGGAAAGGCAATTATTAAAAAAGATTTCAAGAAGGCATGCGAATTATTGGATTTAAAAGTTTCAAATAATGATTATGTTGGTGAGTTAAGAAAGCAGCCAAGAAGATTGTTGAGATTTTATATATCAAGTTATCAGGCCTTTTTGTGGAACAGGCTGTTATCAGCTAGACTAAGCAAAGAAAAGGATAAATTATCAGTTAAAACAGAATTGGGTGAATTGGTTTTCATTAAAAGTAAATTAGATAATTTTGAAGTTCCTTTGGTTAGTTTTGATTCAGAATCAAATGAAGAATTGGAAAATATTCTAAAAGAAGAAAATATCTTATTAAGAGAATTTATAATTTCGCAGATGCCGGAGCTAACTACAGAGACTGTGATGAGAAAAGCCTTCATTGAAGTTAAAAACATAATATCAGAATATTCAGAAGACGAGTTGAACAAGAATAAACTGAAAGTAGTAATAAAATTCTTCCTCCCAAAAGGTTGTTATGCAACAATGCTCATTAAAAAATTAGAAACTTATTTAAACTAAAAATTTAATTAATAATCATGCTTGAGTCTTTGTTTAATAAAAAGGTGAGGGAGTTTAATACTGACATAAAGTCTGCTAAAAGATTGTTGAAAGAGGGAAAATTCTCTGATGCAATTGAATATTACAACCTATTGAATAAGTGCTTTAATTCTATTCCGAAATTTAAAAGAACAAAAGAGATGAAGGATGACCTGAAATTAATATATAAAAAATTAAATTTGTATACTAACATAAATGAGGCTTATATCTTGGCTAATAATGGAAATTTATCAAAATTAGGTGAAGAGCTGAAGCATATTCATGACCTTATTTATAATCTTAAGGAAGATCATCATGAGGATATTCCGCCTTTGATAAAATCAACAGCAAAATACTATAATTTCTTTGCGAATATGTACAAATTTAGGGTTTCAAAGCAGAATTTTATAGCTGACTACAAAATATTAAAGAATGATTTGAATAATAGCAATCTTGCAAAAGCTGCTGATAAGATGCATCATTTAATTATTCATTATCACAATATTAGTACGATGCTGAATAAAGGGGAGCAGCTGGAGCTTTATTCAATGCTTAAGTCTTTGTACAAGGAATATTCAATTAAATATCTTTTGAAAAAAGCTCATGTAAGGAGCTCTCCTATATTCTATAATATGCAGAGTGTAGACATGCCTAATAATGAGAAATATATCAGAATTCCAGAGCTTAACATTAATCAGCCTGTTCAGAAGTTTGATGGTATATACTCTGAAGTAAGAAGATTAATATCAAATGATAAATACTTTGAGGCTTTCGAGCAGTATAGCAATAGTTTGTTGAACGAGCCTGTTCCTGACCACATGTTGTTTTCTGGGTTTACAGTTCCGAAGATAAATATACCCAATAGGAAGATTATTCTGCACAGAAAGGCTAAAATTTCTAACTTTAAATTCCCTGAAGTGTACAATAATGTTGCAGCATTGATTAAAAAGAATAAATATTATGCCTCTTTCTCAAAATTTGAGGAAAGGCTTATGAATAATTTTATTCCCGAAGGCATGCTGAGGTCTGGATTTAAGCGCCCTTCAATTCAGTTGCCGTTTCATGAGAAATTTATTGTCTTGCCAATTATTAAATTAGATGATGTTATAATGTATTCAAAGGATTATAACAAGATACATAAGCTGGTAATGAAGGGAAAATATGCTGATGCTGTCAGTTTTTACGAAAGAGAGATAATGCATAATTATGTGCCTAGAGATTTCCTGAAAGAGAATATGGAAATTACTAAAATTGATGTTCCTAATCATAAGAACATAATACCTGAGATAAGTATTCCAGAGACTGTATTCTATTCATCAGAATATCATAAGGCTCACAGAAGTTTGAAATATGACAAGTATAACGATGCAGTCTCTTTGTTTGGGGGCAAATATTTGAATCCTCCGCAAAAGGTTAAGATTGATATAAAGTCTCACAAAGTTTCTGTTCCCGTAGTAGTTCCTCAAGACACTGTAAAATACACCAAAGAATATAGTAAGATGCATGAGAAAATAGATAATAATAAACTATTCAAAAAAACTTCCAAAATTCTAAAAATAGTCATACCAAACCATAAAGTACAAGCAAGAGAAGTTGTTGTTTCAGATGTTGTTGTTTATCCTAAGGAAATGAGTCTGGTGCATAAAAAATTGAAGAGTAATGACTTTGTAGGTGCAGGTCTTATTCTTGGAGATCCTGACTTGGTAAAAGAAGCAAACGTGAAGACTGTAAAGCTGAAATCAAGAAAGATAAGCATTTATCATAAAATAAATAGTATTCCTGTCAGTAATGTTAAATATCCTTCCGAATTTTCTAAAATAAGGAGTCTGTTGGAGAGGGGGAATTACAAGAAAGCTTCTTTGATATGCAAGAAACTTTAGTTTAGTAAACCTTTTAAATATTTGACCAGGATATATTCTCATGTTTAGCTTTTTGAAAGACAAACTGAAGAAAGTAATTAGCAGTATTTCTAAGAATGTTGAAGAAGAGCCTCAGAAAGATGAAAAATTAGAAGAGATTAAGGAGCAGTTTGAGGAAAAAAAAGAAGTTCATGTTGAAGAGAAGCCTAAAAAAGAGCCTAAAACTAAGAAAAAAGAAAAAGCAGGGGAAAAATCTGAAGCTAAGGAAGAGGTTATTGAAGAGATTAAGGAGGCTGAAGAATTAGTTCCTGAAAAGAAAGGATTTTTTGCTAAATTAAAGGAAAAGTTTGCTGTAAAAGAAGAAGAGGTTAAACCTGTAGAAAAACTTGAAGAGCTTAAAGAAGAAGTCAAGCCTGAATCTGAAAAAATAGAGGTTGAGGTAGAAGAAGAAAAGAAAGGTATATTTGGGTTAATAAAAGAGAAAGTTACAACAACAAAGATTTCTGAAGATAAATTTGAGGAATTGTTTTCAGAACTTGAAATGACATTGTTGGAAAATAATGTTGCTCTTGAAGTTATTGACAAGATCAAGGAAGATCTCAAAAAAAATATAGTTGACAAGCCTATAAAAAGAGGAAAAGTTGAAGATGAAATAACAAGCGGGCTGAGGGAGAGTATTGAGGACTTATTCCTAACTCCAAAAGTAAATTTGATTGAGAAAATTAAAGAAAAGCAGGACAAGCCTTTTGTAATATGCTTTGTAGGCATAAATGGTGCGGGAAAGACTACAACTATTGCAAAGGTTGCTAACTTATTGAAGAAAAATAATCTTTCAGTAGTGCTTTCAGCTTCTGATACTTTTCGTGCTGCTGCGATTCAGCAGATAAAGCAGTGGGGTGAAAGGCTGAACGTTAAGGTTATTGCTCATGATTACGGAAGTGATCCTGCAGCTGTTTCTTTTGATGCTGTTTCTTATGCCAAAGCTCACAAGATTGATGTTGTTTTAATAGACACTGCAGGAAGACAGCATAGTAACAAAGATCTTCTTAGGGAGATGGAAAAAATTGTTAGGGTTGCTAAGCCTGATTTAAAATTATTTGTTGGTGAGGCAATTACTGGAAATGATTGTGTTGAGCAGTCAAAGGAATTTCATAAGGTAATAGGGATTGATGGCATTATTCTGTCTAAGGCTGATGTTGATGAAAAGGGTGGAGCTATAATTTCTACTTCTTATATTACTCATAGGCCTATTATTTATTTAGGTATTGGTCAATCTTTAGATGACTTAAAAGAATTTGATGTTAAGGAATTGGTTTCTAGTCTGGGGTTATAATTTAAAATAAAAATCTATTTTAGTCTGCAACATGATACCGAGCTGGTATATGTTCCTTCTTGATGCCTTTCTACTACTTTAATATCATTAATTACAACACTATCTCCAGTACAAGGTCCAGCAGATTCTGCTCTGTTTTCTCCACCATTTATTAATGTAGCATCATTTAAAGAAACGCAGGTTGCATATCCTAAACTCTTACATACTTGATTTCCTGTTTTTCCTAGATATACACTCGGGTTTAAACTAAATGTGTTGCATTCTATTGTAAAGCCTTTTGAAGCATTGGCAACTGCTTGAGGTTTACTAAAGGGCCATACCGCAATTACTGCAGTAATTGAAAGTAGCAATACGCATATTACTATTAAATAGAATTTATTTCCTTTTTTATTCAACATGACTTATTATTAGTCTAGGATATATATATATCTTTCTATGCAACAACTCCATATCCTTTCAATAATAATCCAACTCCATATCCTAATAGTGCAGCTATTATTCCTATAATCATTAATTCTAGTCCGCTTCTTTTCCAGCTTCCTATGCTTAGTCTTGCTTTTAGTACACCAACAATAAATAGCATTATTGCAGAAAATACTAATGAAGTGATTATTCCTGTTTTCACGCTTAAAAAGAAAAATGGTAATAGTGGGATTATGCTTCCTATGACTGTTGAAGTTCCGACTATCCATGCGCTTCTTAAAGGGCTTTCAAATTCTGCAGGTGACATTCTATGTTCTTCCAGCAGCATTGTTTCCACGCATATTTTTTTGTCTTTGCATATCTTGCTTACAATTATATCTAAGTCTTTTCCTTTGAATCCTTTTCTTTCAAATACTTCTCTTATTTCTTTTTCAGCTATCTTCGGCTTCTTCTTCCATACCTTTTCTTCTTCTTTTATTATGCTGTTATAGTAGTCTTTTGCAGCTTTTGATGATGTGTATGCTACTGCAGCCATTGAAACGCTTTCTGCTACTGTTGCTACTGTTCCAGAAATTAGCACTATGTTTGTGTTTAGTGTAGCGCTAGCCACTCCAAGCACCAGCCCCAAGACGTTGACTAGCCCGTCCTGTCCTCCTAGAATAAATTCTCTGAAGTTCACCTTTTTTGTGTGGTTCTGCATTGGATATTATTTAATTTAGTTTGAATATAAAAGTTTCTAAACCAAATACTTTTAAATCTTGTTTAATACTAATTTGACATGGTATTAGACAAACTTTCAGAATCATTGAAGAACACTTTATCTAAGATAGCTAAGTCTATGTTTGTTGATGAAAAGTTGATAGATGAATTAGTTAAAGATATTCAAAGAGCCTTGCTAGGTTCCGATGTTAATGTGAAATTAGTATTTGATATATCTAAGACTATTAAAGATAGGGCATTGAAAGAAAAGCCTCCGTCTGGTGTTACTCAGAAAGAATATTTGATTAAAATTGTTTACGAAGAACTAGTCAAGTTTATGGGTGGCGAAGGTTCTAAGATTGAAATTAACAAAAAGCCTTTCAAGATTATGATGGTGGGAATTTTCGGAAGTGGAAAGACGACGACAATAGGAAAAATTGCAAAATATTTTATTAAGAAGGGCTACAAGGTTTGTGCTTTAGGTTTGGATGTTTATCGTCCAGCTGCGATGGATCAGTTGGAACAAGTTTGCAGGCAAATTAATATTCCTTCTTTTATAGATAAGAAAGAGAAAAATCCTATTAAAATTTACAAAAATTTTGAAAATGAATTAAATAACTATGATATTGTTATCATTGATACTTCAGGAAGGGATGCTTTGTCTAAGGATTTAATTAAAGAGATTGAAGACTTGAATAATTCAATTAAGCCTGATGAAAATTTATTGGTTATTTCAGCAGATATTGGTCAGACAATCCAGTCTCAGGCTCAAGCTTTCCACGACGCATGTCATATTACAGGTATTATAGTTACGAAATTAGATGGCACTGCTAAGGGAGGCGGAGCTATTTCTGCATGTTCAGTTTCAGGAGCCCCTATTAAGTTCATTGGTGTTGGAGAAAAAGTTGATGACTTGGAAACTTTCAGTCCTAAAGGTTTTGTTTCTAGGCTTTTAGGTATGGGTGATATTGAAATGTTACTAGAAAAGGCAAGCGAAGCAGTTGATGAAAAGAGCGCTAAGGAAATGTCTAAGAAATTAATCAAAGGCGAGTTTAATTTTATTGATCTTTATGAGCAGATGGAATCAATGTCAAAGATGGGTTCTCTCTCTAAAATTGCTGAATTAATTCCAGGATTTGGAAATGTAAAGATTCCTAAGGAAATGCTTGAAGTTCAGGAAGGTAAATTAAAGAAATGGAAGTTTGCTCTTCAGTCAATGTCAAAAAAGGAACTGGAAGACCCAGAAATAATAGATTTTAGTCGTGTTGAGCGTATTGCTAATGGCTCTGGTTTGCCTGTTTCTGATGTTCGTGATTTGTTAAAACAATACAAACAAAGTAAAAAAGTGATGAAGATGATGAAGGGAATGGGTTCTGAGCAGGATATGGATAAGATAATGAAAAAATTTAAAGGAAAATTGCCTAAAGGATTTGCAGCGTAAATAATTAAATTATCTAATTAGGTCTCTTCTTCCTGTTTTTTCTCTTTCGATTTGTGAATCACTGTTTTCTTTCCATTCTCTGTATGCTTCAATTGTTGCAGCCACTAAATTTCCTCTATAATAGTCGATTCCAATTAGCTTATAATTATTAATGTCTTTATTGCTTCCTATATCTTCGAGCTTGAGGAAGTATACTTCTAGAACTGGTTTTCTGATTCCTCTTTTGTTTATAAAGAGTGCTGTTCTTCTTTTCTTGTTTGTTACTAGATATCCGTCGCTATCTTCAAATTTGTTTTCAATACCCATTATTTAATATCCTTAAAAAATATTATAAACTTTGCTGTTTATATTTTTTGTATGAAAACATTAATTGCGCATGGTGCTGAAGCTAAACTTTACAAGATTAAAGAAAATAATAATATTTTAATTATTAAGGAAAGAATTCCGAAATCTTACAGGATTAAGGAATTGGATGATAAAATAAGGAGGTCTAGGAATAGAAGAGAAATAAGTTTGTTGTCAAGGGCTTCAGGAATTATTCAAGTTCCAAAGATAATTGAAAGTGAAGAATTTTCTTTTGTAATGGATTTTATTGAAGGAAAAAGACTGTCAGAGACTTTGGACGATTTTTCTGAAAATAAAAGATTGGAAATATGCAGAGAGGTCGGAAAAAATGTTGCCTTTCTCCACAATAATAATATTGTGCATGGGGATTTGACAACTTCAAACATGATTTTAAAAGGCAATAAGGTTTACTTTATTGATTTTGGTCTTGGATTCATCGACCAGAAAGATGAGCATAAGGCAGTTGACTTACATTTGTTGAAGCAGGCATTGGAAAGTAAGCACTACAGGCATTTTGAATCTAGTTTTGGTGCTGTTCTTCACGGATACAAAGAATTTTGTAAGGATTACAGTAAGATTATTGAAAGGTTTGCTAAGGTTGAGAAAAGAGGAAGATATAAAAATAGATGAAGTAATAAAAGATTATGGCTTTTCTTGACTGGTTCAGATCTTCTCACAGGGAAGATGCTCGCTCTATAGAACAAAAGATAATGGATGATGTTGATCCTGAGTATACTGAGCTTAGGGAAAAGCTTTTACAAATAGAAGAATGGTTGAAAATAATTAATAAAAATCAGGCTGAAATCTCTCATGCTTATAATCTTGGTACGAGTTTGGAGCATTTAAAAAAAGAAAACAAGGCTGAATATAATAAACTGAAAAATCTTCTCAAAATGGTAGAAAAAACTAGAAACATGCTTGGCGAAGTAGTACCAGAGAATCTTGCTTTAATGCCTGTAAGTATTAGTGGATATTTTAAGATAGCAAAGATCAGGCTCGACCAAAAATATGGGCTTATTTCAGGTGATAGGTCTTCTAAGCTTCAAAAAGTAAAGATAGCAAGGTCAAGACAGGTTGTTTGATAGGATAACTTTTTAAAAGGGAGTTCTCTCTATTTTTACCAGAGCCCCGTCGTCTAGACTAATCTTTTTTTTATAGGTTAGAGACAACGGCCAAGGATAATAAAAATATATCCTAGGTGGCCTTTGGAGCCATTGACCCAGGAATTAGTTTGGGAATTCAAATCCTGGCGGGGCTATTTTAACTAAAATGGGATTGCTAAGAAGATATTTTCCTAAAGTTGCCCTTTGGACAGCTGCTATAGGATTTGGAATATGGCTTAATAATTATGCCTGTCCTAAAAAGCCTAAAGAAAATCAAGTAGACAAATTAATTGAATATATAGTTAAGGCTTCTCCAAAAAAATTAATTACACTAGATAATGGAACTGAAGTTGCTTTATTGTCAAATATTCCAGGTGTGCGAAGGCCTATTGGATCTAGTAATGTAAGGTATCATATTAAAGTAAAAGGTAGTGTTTCTTTTCTTGATCTTAATTCTGATGGTTTTGATTCTGTAGCCGATGAGTACTTAATTCGCATGGGTGCCAAAGAATATTTGAATTGTGAAGGTTTTACTTATGATTCCAAAAGAGATTCAAGCTTCAAGGCTGTTAAAGCTAACTTGAAAAGAAATGGGGCTATAATGGATATAACATCAAGATTAGGCTTACAGTAATAATTAAATATGTATTTATTCAGAATATTCATTATGGACTTAACTAGCACCCAAAGATTTATTTTATTTACTTTAGGTATATGGTATGAGGAGGCTAACAGGAAATTAAAGGACAAGGATCTGGAAGTTTTTATTTCTAAAGTTGTATTTATTGAAGTTGTTAGAAAAGCAAGAATGGTTGAGAAAGAGGAAAGGGCTTTATATAAAAACCTGGAATTGCTGGAAAGGAAGAGATTTATTAGTTATAATAATAAAAATATTGTATTAACGAGCAAAGGCTTTAACGCCTTTAATAAAATAAAGAAAGGGCTTTCTCCTTATATTAATGTCATTGATGTTATTTCTAAAAAAGATCCTTTGTCCTATAGTAAGAGAATACAGACAAGGCTTGTTGTTAGGTAGTAGTTGTATTATTCACCGCAAATATCTGTATATCTAGCTTATTTTTATTTGAATAATTTTATAAATTCTTTAATTTTTTAGTAGAACATATAAACTTCAAAAACTTATAATATTATATGGATAAAATATTTCAAAATAGTGTTTATGGTAATACTATTCAGATACAAGTACCTCAATTAAATAAGTATCTAGCAGAAATATATGGGGTTTTATTAGGTGATGGAAATATTAACTCTTATAAAAAAGGTAAAAAGATAAGAACTTATCATATTAAAATTGCTGGTGATTTAATAAAAGATAAAGATTATCATGAAAACTTTCTTAAAATACTTTGCGAGAAGATATTTCACTTAAAAGTAAATATAATCTTGACTCCTAAAATGAACGAAAGATTTGTGGTGGTATATAGCAAAAATTTAGTTGAATTTTTTGAAAGTATAGGGTTTCCAGCAGGAAATAAAATTAAAAATAAAGTAACAATACCACTTTGGATTAAAGAAAATAATTTTTTTTTAAAAAGATGTATTAGGGGTTTAATAGACACAGATGGTTCAGTTTTCAGGATGTCTAAGAAAGATCCAAATTTAATTAGAATAGGTTTTAAGAATTTCAATAAAAAATTATTAGATGATACTAGAGAAGCATTCATAAAATTAGGTTTTCATCCATCAAAAATAATATGTGGTGCCTACTTTGTATTATCAAGACAAGATGAAATAAATAAATATTTAAGTGAAATAGGATTTTCAAATAAAAAACATTTAGACAGACTAAATGAATTTATAGCCCTGTAATGTAGCGGCCAAGCATGCGATTATTTATAGCATAAGGCTCTGGACCTTGCAACCCAGGTTCAAATCCTGGCGGGGCTATTCTAATAAAACATCAAAATTATTATAAATACAATAAAATAATAATTGAATATGCAGCCTCCGAAAACAAAAGGAAGGGAATATACCCATTTATTGCAAGTTCTAGGTGAAAATAGACTGAATGTAAATAAGTGTTTTATTGAAATTATTAATAATAGGATATATATTGACGGAAGAGAAGTGAATGGTTTTGAGCTAAAAGATGGCTTTGTAATAATAACAGGTCAGCACTTTACATCAAGAGAAAAGACCAGCGAAGTTAGGATGCTGAGGAGGTTTATTCCAGGATATGTAGATAACTATATCTATTTTTTAGAGGATGGTTTTTATGATATTTCAAAGCAAGAAATTAGACATATTTCTGGAGCTACAAGTGTAGAAACAAAATTTCAAGTCACATTTAGAGTAGAAGCAGAACGTGTCTGGTTAAAGTTAGAAAAGAGGCATCCTGTAAAGTTTGCAATTTGGGATGGACTATATACTGATGAAATAATTGAGATCTCTTTAGAGAGGCTTTCTTCCTGATGTAACAATAACTTCTAAGTCAGATGTGCCAAATATTTTTCTCACAACTTCTCTTACATCTCCCCATTTCAAATTACCTAAACCGCAACCGATGTGGGGAATTCCTAAACTTTTTATCTCCCATCCTCTGTATAATTCTTCAATTTTTAACAATCCTCCTTCTATATATTCTAGTATTGCACCAGTGTGAGTATCAAACTGAACAGCTATGTTTATCACATGTGGCTTTTCTTCTCTGCTTTCGTAAAAATGAACATCTCCAACATTAAAATTTCCGCTCTTACAGTAATCTCTATATTCTTTATACATTTTAGGATATCTTTCTCTGAATTCTCTAGAAATACCTGCATTCATAATCCCTTGTGTATTGCATCCATGTGCTAGAGCGTCTACTTTTAAATCAAATAAATTGTCTGTTGACTGGCTTATCATGAAGTTCGAAATCTAAAAAACTTTATAAATCCTTTCAAAATCCTTAATTCAATGGCAAGAATGTATTCAGGAAAGCGTGGTAAGGCAGGTTCTAAAAAGCCTGATACTAATATAGCAAAGCCATGGATTACTTATACTAGTGAGGAAGTTGAGCAGTTGGTTGTCAAGCTTAGCAAGCAGGGCAAGGGCTCAGCTGTTATTGGATTGGTATTGAGGGATCAGTATGGCATTCCAGACATTAAGGCAGTTGCTAAGAAGAAGATTTCTAAAATACTTAAGGATCACAAGCTTAGTCATGAAATTCCTGAACAGTTGATGTTTTTGATAAAGAAGGAAATTAAATTGACAAAGCACTTGGTAAAAAACAAGAAGGATATGCCTACAAGGAGAGGGTTGTTGCTAACAAATTCAAAAATTAGAAACTTAGTAAGGTATTATCAAAGGACTAAGGTGCTTCCTGTTGGCTGGGCATATGACAAAGAGCAGATCAAAGTTGCTTAATGATGAATGAATCAGGTAATTTTCAGAAGGACATAGATATTATTGCAAATAACATACTTACAGTAATTCATTCTCCGATAAAAATTTTAGTCGAGAAGAATGTTGAGGGCATTGTTTCTGCTTCGATTTTGCTAAAAGCATTGCTGAAAAAGAATGTTAATTTTTCCTTGTCATTTGCCAAATTTTTAGACGATTCTATTGTTAAAGAGGTTAATCTTGATCCATGCAAAATAGTTTTCCTTGTAGGATTTAATGATGATAAATTGAAATTGATAGAAAAGAAGGTGTTTATTCTCTCTTCTTCTATAGTTTCTCTTTCTGAAGTTATAAGCATTAAGATAGATCTTCCTCTTCCAGTTATTTCATATCTTTTGGCGAAGCAGCTTGACAGTTCTGTTGAAGTTTCTCACTTGGCGCTTTTATGTAATGATAATGAAATTTTGCATGATATAACCAAGGCTGCTTTGGAGTCTAAGTTAATTTCAAAGTTTCAGGGCTTTAAGTTGTTCGGCTCAAATACAAGGCAGTTCCACAAGGTTTTGGAATATTCTACTGACCCATTTATTCTTGGGGTTTCAGGTTCTGAAGATAATTCTATCAATCTGGTAAAGGAGCTTGGGATAAGTTCTGCAGAAGAAGGTTTTAGCAACATGATGTCTCTCGATGAGGAAGATATTTCAAGGCTTGTTTCGACTTTGGGAATTAAAATAGGTATTATAAAAAAGGAAGATATTTTTCTTTTGAACTGTGAGGAGGCTAACAGTCCTCTGGCAGATATTGGAGAATTCAGGCAGTTTTTGGAGGCATGTATTGCTTTTGATAAACCCTCTGTTGCTGTTGCCAAGTGCTTGGGGTCTAAGGAATTCAAGAACAGGGCTTTGGAGATTTTGAAGGATTATAAGCTTGAGATTATTAGGGCTTTGAATCTTTTTTTTATAGAGGCTGACAATGTTGTTTCAAAAGGAGAAAATTTTATTATGGCTAATTTTAGGGATAGTATTAATTCAGAATTGCTCGAAAAAATTGCTTTTTTGATATGCAAGAATTCTATGCCTGAAAAAAGGTTGCTGCTTATGGCTTACTCGTCAAACAAGATAAAGTGCTGCATGCCTGAATCTTCTCTTGACATGAACTCTTCTAGCTTGTTCTCAAAATTTAATATTGCTTATTCTAAAAACAATGAAATATGTTCATTCTCTTTTGATATGTCTGAAGAAAATGATTTTATGGTGGCTGCAATGGAAAATTTGGAAAAAGTTAAAATAGAGCAGGTCAGTCCACAAAAACCTTTATAAATCCTTCTTTTATCACTTCAATTTAATGGCTAAGGATATTAAAACTGCAAAGGAATTGAAGAAAAAGAAGAAATGGGTTTCTATTCTTGCAGGCAGGGAGTTTAATAATAAGGAGATTGGAGAGACATATGTTGATGAGGCTGAATCTGCTGTAGGAAAAACTGTTACTATCAATCTTATGTCTTTGACTGGCGATCCTAAGAGGCAGAATTTTAATGTTAAATTTAAGATAAGAGAAGCCAAGAATAATCAGTTGCATGCTGATCTTGTTGGTTATTTTTTGCAGGTAGCCCAGAAGAAGAGGCTTTCAAAGAAAAATAAGGACAAGCTTGAGGACTCTTTTGAATATAAAACAAAGGATAATGTTCATGTTGTTATTAAGCCTGTATTCACTACTAAGGCTATGACTTACAAGTCCAGGCACGCATTGATAAGAAACCAGTCCAGAAAGTTTATAGAAGATGCTCTTAAGACTATTAATTTTTCTTCATTGATGAGAGAGATTATTGATGGAAATTTCCAGAGGGAAGTTAAGAATGCTGTTAAGAAATTTTATCCTGTTAATTCTGTTCTTGTAAAGTCTGCTGGGATGAAGGAATAATTTTTTTTGGATTGAACATGAGCGTAGAAAGAATTGCAAGGTATGATCCAAGAAATGTGTGTGCTGCTAGTGGAAGAGTTCACCTAAGAAATGGGGAGCTTGTTGTGGAAACTGATGATTCTATTTTTATGGCTGTTAGATGTGGCATTTGCTAGAGTTTATGGTGTGCATGTTGGCAGAATAGAGGTTGAAAGAGCAGATTTTCAGTCATTTCAAAGAGGATTTGCTTAAGATAACCAATACCAGCATTGTGCTCTCAAGGCTTAAAAAATTCGGCTGGCTGGATTTAACTCTTGATCCTGAAGACTCCAGAAAAAGATTATATAAATTAAAGGATCCTGCTGAAGCTGTGAAGGAGATGGGGGAATAATCAAATATTTCGAAAAAGAGAGTCTAATATCTGTTTTACACTATCTGTAACTGGATATTGCTGTAATTGATTTTTATCGGTCCAGACAAAATAATCATGCTCTTGTAACTTAATCTCAAGAGGTTCTCCAACAGCCACCACAAAATTAAATTGTCTCGTTTTTTCCTACTTTTAGACTTATAATCAAAATGACCTAAATATCTCTTATTTCTCTTATTCTTAATCCAGTTTCTTCCTCAACTTCTCGATAAAGAGCTATGTCAAGTGACTCATCATCTTCAACTCTACCACTTGGAAGTTCATAAATCCCCCCATAAAATCGTCTTTAGGTCTTTTTAATAGAAGAACAGATGAATCTCTTTGAATTACTGCACCAACATACATTGAATGTAATGCAGAAGTTCCAGAGTTAGTTAAGAGGGCATGTTTTTTCCCATGATACTGGGCGAATTTGTCTTCTAATATTTTTATAATTCCAGATCTATCATAAATAGATATACTTTCCTCTAATTGCCTCAAAACCGCTTTTCTTATTCTTTCTGTAATCGGTGGCCAGACATAATGCGGCCTATCGATATTGACTGCTTTTTCTCCCCCATTAATTGCTAGTTTACTTTTCATCTTTAGCTATCTCTTTTAAAAATTTTAATTGTGCTTCACGGTATTCTTTTATGTCTTCATCAAAGGGTGCTTTTTCCTCAATTTTTTTAATAATTTCACTTATGTTCATTAATTTATTTCCATCCCAGAAATCTTCTTCTTTAATTTGAGGTTCTTCAAAACTTTCTATGTTCCCTATAAAAAAGTGCATCTCATCTCCTTGAAATGTGTTATATCTTGATTTTTGTTTTTCCGTTTTAGCCCAATTTGTGCCCCAAACAATTTTTATTGTACCTAATTTCCTAATGTTATTTACAATCGCACCAGTTTCTTCTTTTGTTTCTCTAATCATTGCCCCAGTAACTTCTTCATTTTCGTCTATCCCTCCACCAGGAAATAAAACAAGGCCATTAGATTCTTTTGCAATAATATTTCCTTTATTATCTAAAAAATATCCTTCACAATTAATTCTAAATGATAAATTTTTTCTTTCCATTTTTTTTTCTCATAAATTTATCAATAACCTCTGTTGCTTCTAAAGTAACTTCTTCTAACGATCTTGTTGCATCAATCATAACAAATTCAGTATTTTTTAATCTTTTTGGTCTTTTTTCTAACATTATATGCCTGTATAAATATCTAAATTCAGTAAGTGATTCTAAGTCCTCATCCTTGAATTTACTGTATCTATCATTTATATGTCTTAATCCTACTTCGGGAGGAATGTCTAAATAAATAACCATATTAGGAGTAGTCGGAGGTTCTATTAATGAAATAAACCATTCTGGAACATCATTCAAATGACTTGCATATGCTGTAACAATACTCCTATCTGAAAGAAGCAGTTCAGTGTTATTTCTTTTGCAAGATTTTAAATTTGTTCTTGCAGAAAGCGCGTATAATGCTTCTTGAATAATTCTTGATTTGAGAAGAATATGTAAATTGCTTTGCTGATTTATAGAATATGCCCTTCTAAAGAGGATATATTCCATTCAGTTCCCACTTTTGCACTTTGCGATCTACTGGTGTTCTTAGAAACTTTTTTAAACTGCTTCTTTATTCATTTTCTTTGAAGCCACCGTAGCTCAATGGCAGAGCAGCTGGTAATCAATTTATTGATTAGCTGTAACTTGTATGCTGATCATCTGATGCCTTGATTGGTAAATGATCTTAAAGTGATCAGCAGGTTGGGAGTTCAAGTCTCTCCGGTGGCTTTTTTCTATTTTTTTGAAAATCTTACATAAAATTATAGGCAAGATTAATAAACTTTAATATACATTTTTTATTCATGAAAGTTCAAAAGAATATTTTAATTATTGCAGGATTGATAGGTCTGATGTTGGGGATTGTGGGAGCAATACCTTCATTTCTTCAAGAAAAACTCGCTTTTGCAGTTTTATTTTCAATCTTAATTGTTTTAGGATTGATTTTATTAGCAATAGGATTTGGTGATTAGTATGGATGATAAAGTTAGAAAGAATTTACTGGATTTAAATTATAATAAATATTTGCAATATTTTAATACTTGTATAATCTTACTTTTTACCTATTTTATAGGGCTAGTTATTGCTTTATTTAGTAAGCAAATAAATTATGAAAATTTATGGCATTTAGTTTTAGTATTTATCTTTTCTCTAACATTTCTCGGATCTATTTTATTATTAATGAAAAAATTTAGATTACATTTAATTAAAATAACAAAAGAAATAGAAAATTTGAGATTTTAACTATGAAAACTTTTATCTTGTATTCACGTCAAGGCCAGACTAATGGTAATTTTACTAATTTAAGAGATGCAGGGAGAATGGACATTGTAGCTAATTGTTTAAACTCTGCCTTTTTCTTATCTCATGCTTTGCGTAAAGACGTAGTTATTTATTTGCTTCTAACAGGTCCGCCTAATCCTCCAATTTGTATTAGAGTCCAAGGCGATTTATTGTATGATATGAGGTGTGATGAATTTACTGCAGGTGAAATCTTAAAGAAAGTTCTTAATGGTGGTTCTCATCCAGGTTTTGAATTATCTAAACAAAGTTTACAAGAGTTAATAAAATTTTTATCAAGAAATAACCAGATTTTTGTATTGGAAGAAAAGGGAGAATTAATTGATAATATTAAAATAAAAGAGAACTGTGTTTTCGTTATCGGTGACCAAGTTGGTTTGCCTAAGAAAGAAGAAAGTTTTGTTTTGAGGCACGGCAAGAAAATATCCTTGGGCAGGACAAAATATTTGGCTACAGATTGCATTACTATTCTTAACTATTATATAGATAAAATATTATAAATTTTTTATAAAATTCTCAACATTTATAGTCTTTATATCGTTCTTTAATTTACTGAAATCTCTATCATCACTTATTAAATTTTTTATATTCATAACTTGTAATGTAGCATAATGTAAACTATCTCTAGGTTTTAAATCCAAGTTTTCTATTATCTCTTTTGAAATTGATAGGATAATTTTATTTAAATCTACAAAATGTAAAAATTCTAAATTAAGTATAAATTCTGCTGATTTTATAGAAATTTCTTTTCCTAGCAATTTTCTTACTGCCCAAACAAACTCATCATATGTTAAACATGAAGTATATACTTTTTGTGCATTTAATTTTTTCTTTATTTTTTCTAAATTCTCAGTCTCTTGAGTAAGAAGGTACACAAAGAAATTTGTATCAAGATATAACAATTCAGTCATCTTTTAATTGTCCTTTCCTCTATTTCTTCTTCATATAGTTTGCTCCAATTTATTTTCTTATAATCTTCTTTTGAAAATCCTCCTTTTTTCTTTATCATTTCCTTGATTTCAATAAAAATTTTAGTGGAATCTTTTTTAGGTGCTCTCTTTATTGTTATTCTATCATCTTCTTTATCAAATTCTACTGTTTCTCCAGGAACTAAATTAAATTCATCCCTTAACTGCTTAGGTATAACTACTTGGCCCTTTTCTCCAATTGAAGTTTTTATTCCTACCATAAGTTATACTAAGTAATACTTCTATTTATACTTTGCTATTTGATTTTTAAAAATAATTATGATTAAAAATGTATTAAATATCAATTAATTTTATTTTAAGATTTGGAACTTTTTTAAAATCTTTATCGCCTGTAATTAAAGTTCTATCATTTAATTTGCATATAGAAGCGATAAATATATCTACTTTATTTATTAATTCTCCTTTCTTTGCTAAATCTCTTTCTATATTTGAGGATTCCTTTGCAGCAGAATTTTCAAAATTTAATATTGACATGCTTTCAAAAAAATCATTTATCTTTGCAGTTTCTTTTGGTTTTGCTCCAAGTAAAATTTCATATAAACTAAAAACAGTGGTTGAAACAATACCATCTTTTAGCTCATTTGCCAAATTCTTTCCAATGTTTGTACCATTTAATATTTCTATTATTGCTGAACTATCTAAAATAAACATTTTTACCTCTTTAGTTTGAAAATTCTAGTCTCTATATCTTTTGATGTTTCTTTTCTTGTTTTTGTTAAAAATTCTTTAAATTCTTTTGTTCTTGATTCATCTTTCCCTAATATTCCAAGCCATTTTTTTAAGTCTGTAGATCTACATGACACACACTTTCTTATTACATCACTAAAACTTTCATCTTTATTTTTCATTCTTTTAAGCATTTCATATGCATCATCCATTACTGTTATTGTCTTTACCATACATTTAAACATATGTCTAAACTTATAAGCTTTTCCATTTTAAAAGGATTTAAAAATAAAATGTTTTTTATATCTTTTAAGGGCTCATGGTCTAGTGGTTATGACACTTCGTTGACGTCGAAGAGGTCCCCAGAGATCTGAAAATGATCGGGGAATTCGAATCTGGGTGGGCCCATTTATTTTTACCTTGATTTCTTAATTTTTAAACCTGCTTTTGAACGAAGCAGATACAAGATTATTCCAGGAACTAAAATGGTTAAAGCATTTAATAGAAGCAAGAAGCTCCAACCATAATCTCTAAGATTTAAAATAGTAAATACTGCCCCAAATAATAGGCTGAAAACTAATAAAATAGTAAGTACAAATTTAGCCCAAGATTTTATTATTTTTATTCCTATAAATAAGTATACTATTGCAAATAGAACTGTAACAACGGCAGTAATTAAAATGCTTTGTAAAAGTCCTGCTAATTCCGCAATTAAAATGATAGGGGTTAGCCCAAAAACAGCAGGTAAATATGAGATAGCTTGAAAAACAATTTCAGGTACATCTTTCATTATTGATAAGTTAAAATATTTTCTTAATAAATCCTCGAAAACAAGAAACAATAAAAGGAATGCTGATAAATAACAATATAAAGAAACTAATTGTTCTATAATTGTTCTAAACTTCATCTTTTCTGCCATATTTTATTTAAGCTTTCAAGGTTTTTATAGTTTTCGTAAATATTTTTTTCAAAATCTTCTTTCATTTTAAAGATAAAAATGCTTGACTAATTTTGGCAGGTCGTCTTTAGCTTTGTCTCCATTTGTCAGTCTTTCAATTACTTCTTTCGGATAAAGCCAATAATATTCAACAAAGTCATCTTTATTATAATTTTTTACTTCATCAAGTTTTATTTCATACACTTCCATATATGCAGAGACTCCATATTGTTGAGGTGTTAAATGTCCTAAATATGTAAAACCATTTGTTATTATGTCTACATCAATTTCTTCTTTTGTTTCACGCTTAAAAGCTTCATAATAACTTTCACCACTTTCAACATGGCCTCCAACACTCACATCTAAACACAAGGGAAAAATTCTTTTGTTCGGTCCTCTTCTAGGTATCCATAGTTTTCCTTCAGAATTTTTTACAAAAACATTGATTACTTGAAAATTGTTTAATCCATGCTTATAAACTTCAGATCTTGGTTTAGTATCTATTACTTGTTCGTTATCATCTATCAAATCTAATAATCCATCAGTTGGCATTATTTTTTCACAATTCTAAATTTCTTGCTTAACCCATAATTCATTCTTTCTATCAGGTATTCTTTTATAACATGTTTTTCTGCGTACTTTCTTGCTTCTGCTTCACTTTTAAAGGTTTTAGGTCTTGCTTTTCTGTTTCTTTCAGGCCCTCTTGCCAGGTATCTTCTTTTCCTTCCATGTATCTTGTGCGTCATTTTATAAAAAACATATTCTAACTATTTAAAAAACTAGCGGTATATTTATATACATAAAAATGGCTTATTTTCTTGATGAAAAAGAGGGGACAAGCTACAGCTTTTGTAATACTTGGAATCATAATAATAATTATTGTTGTTGGTATTGTCGCAGTAAAGCAAGGGTTTTTCAAAAGCCTGTTTGAGAAGATAACCAAAGAAAGGCAATTAGTTCCTTTGCAGATTGCTCCTGTGCAGGATTCTTTGAATACTTGTGTCCATAATCTCGGTCAGCAGGCTATTCAGACCGTGGCTTTTCAAGGAGGTTATTTGGATTTGCCGACAGATGATGTTCCTTCTACAGAATTTTCTCCTTTGTCATCAACTTTGGAAATAATACCTGGCTCTGATTTCAGGACTTCTGTTTGGTTTAGGGAAAGGGGCAATGGCTTGCAGGAAATTAATGTTCCTTCCAAGCAGCAGGTTGAGAAGCAGATTTCTTCTTATGTTGACAGGAATTTTGCTTCTTGTATTAATAATCTTACTTCCTTTGAGGAGAAAGGTTACGAAATTACTTTGTCTCCATTTCCTTTGACGCAGTCTGGAATATCTGATAAAAAAGTAGACATTAGTGTTAGGTATCCTGTAAAGGTAAAAATTCAGGATGCAGATTTTAACTTGGTTGAGCACAAGGCTAGCGTAGGTTCAAGTTTTGGAGAACTCTTTGATATGGCTCGTGAAATTTTTGATGCCGAGAACACTGGTTATTTTTTAGAGAACCAGACTATTAATATGCTTGTTGCTTATAATGAGGAAGTCCCTTTTTCTGGTACTGATTTTAGTTGTAATGAAAAAATCTGGTACAAATCAGATGTTTCCAGAAGATTGAAAAATATTATTTATGAGAATGTTGCTGCTGTTTCTGTTAAGGACACAAATGTTGAATTGATAAATAAAAAATTAAAGTATATGGAATTCAATGCTCTCAAGTCTTCACGCAAGGATGTTACTGCTTCATTAAGCTATATTCCTAATTGGCCTACTCTTATTGAAATAAACCCTTCAGAGGAAGATATTCTTAGATCAGATCAGGTTACGAAAAAAACAGGAGGTTTTGCTTCTTCTTTCCTGTCTTCTATTTTTTGTCTTAATTCTTACAGGTTTGTTTATGATATTAAATATCCCGTACTAGTTACGCTAAGATCTCCAGATGGCTTGATCTTCCAGTTTGCTACTCAGGTTATAGTTGATAATAATCAGCCTCGTATTAATCGTCTCACATCTCTAGACGTTCCAGATCCTTCAACTCAGCTCTGTCAGTATCCCCAAAAGCCTGTTAAGGTATTTACTGGAACTGTTGATGATTCTGAGAATACTGTTCCTTTGAAGGAAGTTAGCTTGAGCTTTAAGTGCTTCCCTGCTTCATGTCCTTTGGGAGTTTCGTCAGCAGAAAGTGAACCTTCATTAAAAGCAGCTCTTCCTTTGTGCTATAATGGAATTATTGAAGGAAAGAAGGAAGGTTATTTTGCAGGAAAGACTTTGTACTCGTCTAATGATCCGAACACTCCTCCAGAAGCATTAGTAGTATTAGAGCCTTTGTACAAGAAGAAAGTAAATGTTTTTGTAATTGATAAGGATACTGGAGAGTTTAGAGATCCTTATGATTCTGAGCAGGTTAGTTTTCAGTTCATTCATAAATTAGCAACATATAATTCTAATTTTAATTATCCTGAGAATAATGAAGTTAATTTATTAATTGGTGATTATAAAGTAAATTCTTTCGTTGTAAGAAATAGCACTTGGAAAATTATTTTAGATAAGGAGGAGGTTGAGACTTGTGTTGACACTAGATCTCCAGGTCTTCTTGGCTTGTTCAAGACTACTAAGAAATGTTTTAGCACAGAAACTGAGCCTTTGGAGCTTGATTATGTTTTGACTGGAGGTGCTAATTTCGAAGTGTCATTTGACAGAAGCCAGTTGTCGTCTGATGAGCCTTTGAATCTTTACATATTGTCTTCTCCTATGCCTTCTAGTATTGAGGGTTTGCAGAGAATTCAGTTAGAAGTTGAAACTAATAATGATCATCAGTTGTTCAAGTATCCTAATGTAGGTCCTGCATCATGAAGTCTAAAATTTTTATTTCAATGTTTTGCATGTTTTTGATAGTTTCTCTTCCTATTGTTTCTGCTCAGTATTTCCAGCAGCCTTATCCTTCTAATGTTCAAGGAGCTTCTCCTTACGGTCCGTTTTATTCTAATCCTAATTCTTATTCAACTCCAGCTAGTTTTAACAAAGATCCTATTTTTGGAAGTTCTCTTGGCGGCTATGCATACAATGATCCTTTCGCAGATGCTGTTAGAAGGCAGACAGGTGGTTACAGCTATGGTTTCGAGCAGAATTTGGGAGAGGCTATTATCGTAAATGTTGCTGACTATGAGCCAAAACAAGTCAGGCAGTCTTTATTGGAGCAGCAGGATGCTCCTGTTTTTGTTTACCTTAAGGGAACTACTCTCGGAACTGCTCTTTCTCCGTTTACTAATGATCCTTCATCTGGAGATATTTTTTCAGGTATTACCCAAATTCCTCGTATTCAGTATATTCAGGTTCTTCCTAATGCTTCTTCAAAATATTCTCAGTATGTAAGGTCAATTAATTATGTACCTCCTCAAAGAGAGAGATATTCTTTGGATAATTTGGGATTCCTTATTGTTTACTTGAGGAAGCTGCCATCCCAGAATGCTACTCCTCCTGATAATAATATTGTCCTTGATCTTGATGCAAAAATTTATCTTGATCTTGAGGAAAGCACTTTGTTTGGTGTTTCTGAGCAGTCCCTTGCATTGAAAATTAGTCCTGATGAAAAGGAATTTCTGGAAAATAAAGAAGGGTTTTCATTCTTTTCTGGCAAGGGCTTTGTAAGATCAACTGCTATTACTCAGGATTCTGTTACTTTGCAGGTCTATAACAAAAATCTTTTCCCTATTTCCTTTGCTCCGTTGCAGCAGCAGACAGCTTCTCAGTCTCAGGGCTTGCAGACTAGGAGCTTTTTGCGTTTGACAAAGGGTCAAGTTTCTCAGCCTATTTCTTTTGGATATTCTGGAAATTCTTTGCAGGATTTTTTTCAGGTAAGGCTGGATGATATAGCCACTCCTCAGGATAGGGCAGAATTGACTTTTGAAGTTAATGGAAAGCAGTTTACTAGAAAAATTTCTGTAGGAGCCAAGATTTTTGCTCGTTCTCCTTGGGTTGTAAAGAGTGTTTCTGCTAGGAAATCTGAACAAGTAACATCTGTGAATATTGACAAGATTGCTAAGGATTTTAATCTTGATTCTAAAAATAGGGAATTTATATTAAAAATAGTTTCTGAAAAAAATGCTGAGGGAGTTCTGAATGATGTTTCTGTTATGCATCATGTTGCTGATATAGAGAACCAGTTCAGCGATGAAGTAAAAACTGTAACTTCTGATGTGATTTCTGTTAATGGCAAGCCTATGAATATTAATTTGTCTCCTGTTTCTGATGATGAGGCAGAGGCTCTTGAAAGAGAGTACTGTCCTGAAGATGAGAATGAGGATGTTGCATGCAATGCTGTGCTAAGATACAAAAGATTATTGAAAGAATATTCAAGCAGTCCAGAATCTAAGAAATCTATGAATGATCTTGCCGAATTATACGAGAAGAAATTAATTAATTACAAGGCTTGCTTTGTTGAAAATACAAAGGTATTGGATGATTGCAGAAAATTCAAGGCTGATATGGATTCTCTTGCTTACTATTATTATTCCAAAGTTGATAATAAAGACAGATTAAAGGAATGGTTCTTGTCTAAGAGCACCCCAGTGTATCTTGTTGATGAGGGCATGTCCTTGACTTTGAAGCAGGTTGAGAAGATTGATCCTAGAAAGCAGGGAAAAGTTGAATTCAGCCTTATATCTAAAGAAGGTGAGAATGATAAAATAGAGTCTGCTCTTGATGAAAGGAATTCTCCTAAGCCAGAATTTTTGTCTCCTGGTTCTGTGATTGAAGGTTCAACAATAAAGGATCTTGCAAATGTTTTTCTTCCTTTGAATATGCAGGACATAAAAATTCCAAAGTCTAAGTGGGAGTGGCGTGTTGAGAGGATTCAGCCTACTGCAGTTACTATCAGGCTTTACAACAAGGAAACAAATGCTCCTGCTCCTCAGGATAAAGTTTCATCTATAACTCTTAAGCCTAATGAGATTGTTGAAATTCCTTCTTCTTTCGAGTATGTCAATCCTACTTCACAGGAAAGATTTGGTAATTCAAAAGTTGTTAAAATTAAGGTTGACAGAATCGAGACTGATTATGAGGCTTACATTACTATTATTCCTGGAACTGGCAGGGCTTTCACTACTTCAAGTTTTAGAGTAAATATTCCTGTAGATCCTAGGCCTTTTGAGTGGACTCCTGAACAGCTTGAGTCTCATATAAAGACTACAAGAAAAATTATCGAACAGCTTGACAGGATTATTAAGAAGATGGATGATGTTATAAAAACCTGGAAGAAAGTTTGCTTGGCAACATTTGCTTTCCTGACTGTAAAAAGTTCTTTCCTGCAGGGCACAGGAAGATCTTTGGCTAGAAAATATGTTTCTGATAGCTTTAAGGAAAGATGCACTCAAGAAAAGATTGAAGGTAGGACTGATGCTCATCCTGAATTCAAGACTGTTGATCGTTGTTTGAATCATTATTCTGATGAGATTAAATCTTCTGTTGACTCAACTCAGAAACATATGGGTGAAGTTCAGGATGTGATTAAAGGAAAAACTGCTCAGGATCTTGCTGACTCAGGTCTTGCAGATGCTAATTGTAAAAGCTTTAAGGAGTTTTGGGTTGCTAGCAAAAGCTCAGGTGCTAATGATCAGAATATTATTAGAGAATATAGGGATTGTCTTTTGAATTCTAAAGTTCAGTCTGATGCTTCTGTTGACAGTAATTACAAGAATTATCTTAATGAAAAAATTTTGGCTGTTGGTGTTAATGAAAAAGTCGCTTTGTACAATAAAGCTAAGGAAATTGCTCAGGCATCTAATGGTCTTTACAATCCTGAAAAGGAAGATGATGTCCAGGATATTATATATTCTTTGGAGCAGAAGAAAGCTGAAGGCTTTAAGGATATTCTTCTTGTAAGGCCTAAGATAGATAATGATGGCAAGAAAGGTTCTGTTGTTCTTGGTGATCAGCCTGTTAGCATTAGTAGAATAAGCCAGCTTGATCATTATAAGTATGAACTTGGGTATCCTGATGAAAATATTTTGAGTCAAGAATTATGTGAAAGAAGTGGCGGAAAATTTTCCAATGGTAAATGCATGGATAAAAAAAGTAAGGAAATTAAAACAGAAAGTGTAAGGCAGCAGATGGAAAAAGATCAGTATGTTCATTCTTCAGGCCATAGGATTTTTGTTCCTTCTGAATTTATTAAAAACGAAAAGCTTGTCAACTTAAAATTAAATACTGAAATTGATCGTGCAAGATGTGATGCTGTTGGTGTTATAGAGGGGGAATTTTGTAAGCCTAAGCTTCTTGCTTCTACAATAGGTTTTTCAGATGCTGGTTTCCTTAGCAGTTCTTATTCTTACGGAGAGTCTTTAGAGTCTTTCCATGACGAGAACGGGTTTCCTTACTGTTATCCTGTTGGTAAGGGAGATTATGCTGTTGTTGAGGAAGGGTTCAAGGGCAATAAATTAATTAGCAAGATTAGTCTCTGGAATGTTGGTCCTAATGGAAGGATAGAGTGTGCTGCAGGTGATGATGTTGCAAAGCCTGGTGGTCATGTTTCTGCTTTGGAGATTAATACTGCTTTGAAGAGCAAGGCTGTTGTGATTGGGAATGGCTTGAGGCAGTGCAAGAAAGGTGATGGTAGCGAGACTGTTGGAAATGTTGATGGCAAACCAGTTAGGTGCAGGAAGTCTTCATCTGAAACTTTGTCTTCAGCTTTGCAGCCGAAATGCATTGATGTCATGGATCCTAGTGATTGCAAGTTGTTGTTTAATGCTTGTGATCCTGTCATGTGTCCCGGCTCTAGATGTACTTTAGGCGGCAGGGTTCCTCCAAGAAATGTTATTCAGTCTGGTATTGCAGGCTCCACATTATTGTGTCTCCCAAATATCAAGGAGGGTATTGCTGTTCCTGTGTGCTTAACTGGCATAGATGCTGGCCTCAAAGGAATTAGAAGTATCTTACAGGGTTATGTTGACTGTCTTGAAATTAAGTTGAAGCAGAATCGTGATGTTGGCTTCTGTGATTATATAAGGTCTGTTGGTATTTGTGAGTTAGTTTGGAGAGAAACCTATAATTTGTTGGATATTGGTGGAAGGGGAATTGTTGATTGGGTTTCAGGAAAAGTATTTGGCGAGGCAGAGGGTGGCGGCGAGTACTTGAAGTTTAAGTCCAGCTTTGATAATGTTGGCAACTCAGTCAATGTTTTCACAAAGGAGTATGAAGCAACTTATACTGCTCAGTTCTTGTCCCAATCCACTGATGAGATAGGTACACAGATTTGCAGGTTGAGTGTTAATGGAAAGCTTCCTAGTATCGGAAAGATTATTGACCAGTTGACTGAGCCTGAAGATCCTCCTCAGTTTGAGGCTTTCTTTGATGAGGCTCCTTATGCTTCTCCTGGCCAGAGTGCTGGTTTTGCTCCTGGAGTTTTCGGCGCTCAGGAATTGTCTTTGTATAAAGTATTTTATCATATTTATGCAGGAACAGGATTTTACAAGGGAAGTTATTCTCAGTCTTATGGTGTTTTGAATTCAAATAATAATGTTCTTATTCCTAGTGTCCAGCCTGGACAGCAGAGGCCTGTTTCATATTCTGTTTATCTTGTCAATAGGCAGTCAAACTTGCCTCCTCTCTCTGTTACATTCCCTGGAGATTTTGCTGTTCAGACTCAGGGAACTATTGAGCCTGGAAAATATGCGCAGCAGACAGTTCAGAAGCCTGCAATTAAAGGCTACAATGAAGTTTGTGTTAACATTAATGGTGTTGAGCAGTGCGGTTTTGGCAAGGTTAGCAGTTCTTTCGGAATTAAGGAAGCTAATGATTTCTTGACTGCCAGTGAAGCTAAGGAAGAGATTAAGTCTGTTGATCAGTGCAGTCCTAATCAAAGACGTTCTGCTTCTTACTCTTTGGCTAAGCTTGCTGCTGCTAGTCCTTTTGCTGCTGGTCTTGCAACTCCAACTCCAACTGTAGGTCTTTTGACGTCAAACGCTGAGCAAGGTTTGTTGTCTACTGGTATTATTAGGGTTTGCAGCAATACAGAGCCTACTCCTGAGCCTGGAAGATGGAAGGATGTTGGTACTTGTGGCAAGAATGCTCAGGGAAGAGATCTTGGTGATTGCTGGCTTGATACTCACTCTATTAATATTGATGATGCTGAAGTTAGAAGTGATTTGTTTAAGGCATTGGCTGAGCGTGGTGATATTGATAAGGCTATCACTCTTCTTGATAAGGAAAGAAGCAGGGAAATATTGTATTTATTGAATGAACAAAGAAATAGTTTGCTTCTTGCTTTGAGAAATTTACTTGAAAATGCTAAGAAAGGAAAGGCTTCAGCTACTGTTCAGGAGAAGCCTAAAAATTGTGATGATGTTAATAAATTATATAGTTCTTTAGGCCAATCTTACAGCTGCCAGAAAAGTACATTAAGTGAAGCTGAAAGTAAGAGATGTATCACAGGTCCGCAGTGTGATGGTAAATACTGTTGTGGCAAGGGTAATTTATATTGCTGCCCGGCTGCTGAGGTGAAGCCATGAAAAAGTTGATTCCATTTATTTTATTAATATTAATATTGAATGTTGCTTATGCTAAAGAAGATTTTGAATCTTTAACTGACGGCACTGCAAATGTAAAAGATTTGCTTGATAAATATTCTACTCTAAAGGCTCCTGAAACTGCAGCTAATGCTTATTCTTATAACACCCTTGAGAGAGCTTCTCTTGATCCTGATGTTCGTGCCCAGGCTTTGTATAATAATGCTCTCGGGTTTAAGCAAATTGCTGAGCTAAGAAGGGAATTTCAAGCACTTCCTGTTGATGAGATTAAGAAAGAAGCTAAGACTGAAAAGCTTCAAAAAAAATCTTTGTGTGCAGAAGTCACTGCAACTTATGGAAAGCCTTTCTCTTGCCAGAAACTTTCTCCAGGACAAAAACCAGATCCGAGTAATTGTATCACAGGCAGGTCTTGTAATGGAGAATATTGTTGTGGTGAAGGTGATCTGTATTGTTGCGCAGAAGGTTTTGGTGAGAGTATAGAAGTTACAGAAGAACAGGAAACTAAAGAGAGTGTCACAAATTTGGTTAATAATATAATAATAGAAATAGAAGATGGTAACTTAAGAGAACCGAACTTACAATTTATGTTTGATGGCTCGTGGAAGTGGAGAACTAAAAATAAAAAGGAATTTAATGATTTAGATATATCAAATGATGGTTTATCTTCTGAATGGTTTAAATCAATTATAATCAATCTTAGAAAAAATAGATTTAGTTTTGAAGAAGGAATAAAAATTATGATAGAGCAAGTGAATAATAAAAAACCAAACTTCGTAGAAGGAGAAATTTCTTCTAAATTAATTTTATTAAGCCAGGATCCAGAAAATGAAAAATTACAAACTTTTGAGGCTTATCCATCAGGTAAAAAACAAAAAATTATTTATAATACCGTAATAAGTAGGGTATATGAAAGGTCTCAAGCTATAGAGAAAGAGAAAAAACAAGAAGTGCAAGAAAGAGAGGAACAGAAAAAAGAGCTTTCACAAACATTAATAGAAATAGAAGATGGAAATCCTTCAGTAACTAATTTGCAATTTATATTCTCTGATGAATGGAAATGGAAAAGAGCAAAAGACAAAAAGTTTTTAAGTGCTAAAACTAAGGAAATTAACGCTCCATTTTTTTCATTTGAGTTTGATTTTACTCCTGATAATTGGTTTAAAAATGTATTAAATAGACTAGAAAAAGAAAACACCATAGAAGGGGGATTGAGTGTAATTGTAGAAGAAGTAAATAAAAAAGAACCATTTTTACCAAGAGAGGGAGGGGTATTTATAGAACCAAACTTCCCCAAAATAATTATTATGAAAGGCGCACAAAGAAAAGTTTTCCAAGTGCAAAAAAGTAAAGCTATTGATTACAATGAAATAGCATTTTCAGTAAAATATGCGACTCAGAGCTCTATAAGTACGGCACAATGAAAAATAAAAAACTATTATTCACTTTTCTTATAGAACTCCTCTTTGCTGTAATTTTAATTTCATTATTGTTTTATGCAAGAGACAAGACTAGAAATTATTTAATAGAAGTCCAAGAGTTTACTCCTGAATTATCTCAGCTTCAAGAAAATTTAGGAAAAGAATCTTTAACATCTTATAATAAGGAAGAGGTTCAGAACAGGCTTGACACTGTAGAAAAGACTTTGGATAAGGCTATTCTTTTGAATCAGGTTATTATTCCTATTGTTTTGTTAGTTTTATCTTTAATATTCTATTCTTTATTATGGAAAATTTCTAGCGGAATTTCTATAAAGAACTTTTTTGTTTATTCAATTCTTCCTTTGCTCTTGTTTTTCTTTTCTATTGTGCAGTTTCTTAATTATTTGGCTTTTGTTTATCTGGATTTAGGTTCTAATAATATTATATTACTTGTTGTTTCTGTTGTTTTACTGCTTATATCATATTACTTTTTGTTGGTGTTGTTGTCAAGGAATTCAAAATTCAAACAGTCAATTGTTTTTGCAGTAAAAAATTTCAGGAGATTTATATTTTTTTATATCTTAGTATTATTGACAAATGCTCTTTTCTTGTTCCTAATATTGGTTATTTTTGTGTTGTCGTTTGCTGAATATTCTATAGTTGTTCCTTCTGTTTTGTTAGTTATTTTGTTGATTTTGATAAATTTTCAAAGATTGTATTTTGTCAAGAAAGTTTCTAAAATGTAATGCGGGGAACATGCAAAAGCCCGCCGGTGTATAGCGTTATCGCCTGAAAAGTAAATCGTCTAATTTTTTAATATAATTATAGGTTGAATTTTCTTTAAATATCTTTCTAAAGTGTCTTGCTACATTCTAGTTGCAACGCTGTTGACTCCATTTTTGCTCCAAAATTGTTAAGGACATTTATATTTCTCTATGCCAATTTACTTTTATGAAAACAAAAATGTGCAAATTATGCAAAAGAGAGTCAGGAAATTTTAGCATTATACTTGACAGGTTTACTTTGTGCAAGACTTGTTTTGATTTTTTATTATCAAAGTATGGAAGCGTGAAAAAAGTAGCTAGAATTGTCAAAGCTTACAAGAAAGGAGGCAAATATGAAAACTAGCAAACTAATAGCTTATTATTTCATGTTTTGGATATTGTATCTTCCGTTAAGCATAACTGTTAGTTTACTGTTCAAGTTGGATTTAGAGACTTTTTTCATATTTTTGGGTATTGGAGCACTTTTACTGCTGGTGTTCTTGACAGTTAAGTTCTTGCTTGTTAAGAAAAAAGTTCATGGTAAAATCACTCCTAAAGTTGAGAATGCTGGCAGTAGTGAAACTCTAATGCCTAAAGACGAGTTTGAAGGCTTTAGAAAAATGTTCGTGGAGGTGAATAATAATGAAGAAAAACAACCTGCTTAACTGCACAATAGCACTAATACTAATGGTATTGCCTTTAGCCTATAGTGTTCATGCTGTAACAATAACAGGGCCAAGCTCAACAGATGTTAACACATTCAACCAGATATTAGCACCTGTAATGAAAGTCTATAATTTTGTAAAGTATGCTGCTAGTGTCTTAGCTTTACTGTTTATAGTATTTGCAGCTGTTCAGATGTTCATGAACAATAATCCTTCAGAAAAAGAACAAGCTAAAACAAAAGTAATGTACATAGTAATAGGTCTAGGATTAATCTGGGTAGCACCAATAATAGTCAATTATTTGACAACATAAAAGTCCCTTGTTTATTCTTTGGACTTTTTTATAACGTGTGTGACTGTACCGCTTGAGCTAGAAGGAACTATAACTGTTCTCTTCACAAATATAGCGAAGGTATAGTGACTAGAAAGGAATAATTTTTTTAAAAAATTTCAGGAAGATAAGTAAATTTGTACTCTTTAGTATACTGCATAAATTTGTAATCTCTTATAATATCACTGAATTTTGTTCTTAATTCTTGTATATGTTGATAAAATTCTTCGTTAGTCTTTACTTGAAACTCGCATTCTATATCAGCACCACCCACTAGTTCTGTCATGTGGATTGTGTTGGGATGTTGGTGAATATTATTTATAATAGAGTTCTTTTTTTCTTTAGTTAAATTTTGTAATGTTATATGAAGCTTAAAATAGGTATAACCAAGTTTATTGATATTAAGAAATGGCTTGAATCCTATTATTATTCCTTTTTGTATTAACTTTTTGATACGATATCTAATAACTATTTCTGTTGTTCCTATTTCTCTTGCTATATCGATACTTTTCATTCTGGCATTTTTCAGTATTGTTTTGAGAATTTTATAATCCATTTTATCTATATTCTCTGCTTTATATTCACTTTTATTATTAAATCCCATTAAAATTGGTTTGTTGGTCTTTTGTTTTTTATTAAGAAGATAATCATGGCAGTAAATCCATTCTCTTGTAACAATAGAAACATTGTATCTTTCGATGAATAAACTATATTTCAATAAAAATTCATTAATAAAATCACGGTACTCATAAACGTTTTCGAGAAAAATTCCTGTGTTTAGATCCCAAAATCCTTCTACTTTGGAAATCCAGCTTGTTTTTTCTTTTAGATAATCAATAATTTCTTTTTCTTTCTCAATTGTTAAGTTTTGAAATTTGAAAAATGTCCTATACCAATTGTAACCTAATTTCATTGAATTAATTAGTGTCATAAAATAATAGATATAACCTTCTTCGACTAATTTGTTTATTCTGTATCTGGTTGAGTCTCTTGTTAAGCCTACTTTTTTGGCTATTTCAGAATCATTTTGTCTGGCATTAACATCTAGTTCATACAAAATTTTATAGTCTTTAAGGTCTAATTCCTTCATATACACATAAAATATATTAATATTTATATATTTATCGTTTTTGTGTATAATTATATAATAATATTTATTAATAATATAAATTTAAGCATTTAATGCTAATAAGAAAAACTGACAAAAAGGAAGCTTATAACAGGGAGCATACAGAATCTTATATCCAGATTGTTCGCTATCTTAAAGGTCATAAAGATGTTAGGGGTATCTTAAGTATGCAAACTACTCTTCAACATACAGGGGTTTTCTTTTCTTCACCAGAAGGATTAAGCGTAGCAATGAGGAGAGGACAACCAACCTTTGAAGAAGAACGCCAAGATGCAATGGATTCAGATGAATTATCAGAAAAGTTCATAAGAAAAAGCATTAAAGAAAGCCTAAAAGTAGGAGAATCTGAAGGTATTGATGGATTAATTGAGCTTACTGGATTGAGATATCATCCACTTTCTGAAATAAACAAAGATTTAGGAAGAATTGTTATATATGGTTCACAAGGATATGCCTATTTAAATGGAGATGGAAGTAGGTCTTATGCGATAAGGTCTCCTATGATTGCTATGGTAGTAGATGTGAACAAATCAAAAGGAAGACCAAATGAATTTGCGAGTTTAAGACATCACTTAGGAGAAATAGTTAGCCCGTATAATGAATATCATTGTAATTCTCCGCCTGGAATAGTTCCAATCAGACTTATGGTAGCAACATGTGAAAATAGAGAAATTTTTTATATAAATCACCATCCAATGTATTGGCAAACATTAAACTCTATGGATTTAGATAATTTAATGAGAAAAGCAAGAGAAGTAAGCGAATTTCTAAAGCAAAAGTAAAATCACCAGAAATCTTCTTCTAATGAAATATTTTCTCTTAATTTTCTTAGTAATTCTTCCTTTAGCTTCTGCTTCTTTTGATTGTTCTTTAGCTTCTAACTTGCAACAGTGCAATAATATATTAAGTTCTTCAATGAATGAATCCCAAAAATATTTCTTACTTTCAGGTTTGTTTTATAATTATTCTAGTTTCCCTAATCATGATTTCATTCTAAATTATAACTCTAATATTAAAGTTAATTCTAGTCTGGAAAATTTATTAGTAGTAGACTCTATTTATATTAAGTCTGCTTGGGTTTCTTTGAATGCTATAAGTCCTAGTGTTTTAGAAAATAATAATTTATACGTCACTAGTAATTCTTTAGTGTTAAGTGATTATTATTATAAAGTTATAGTCCCACAAGATTATCAAGCCAATAATTATCAAGAAAACAGTAATGGTTATTGTAAGATAACTTATGAGTTAATAGAAAACAATTCTAAATTAAGCATTTTAGTTAATAATCAGGTGCAAGGAAGTAATAAAGTACAAGCTATAAGTGTAAATCAGGATTCATTAATAACCACTAAATTAGAAGTTAGTGTTAATATTAAGAAAGATAATAGTGTATGGAATAAGTATTGCACTAATAGGAACAGAAGAGGGCAGTGCACGAGTTACAATTACAAGTGTGAGTACAAGAATAAAGAATATCTTAAAGATAATATAGAATTAAATGACAGTATTAATGTAAAGTATTATGATAATAAACCAAGCGCTAGCATTAAAGCAGTAGAAAACAATTTTAATACAATAAAGTTAAACTATGAAGCAAAAGACTATTCAAGTTTGATAATAAAGTTTGACAATTCTTACTATAAAGAACAAAAATATATATACTCAGTAGAATTTACTAAAAAACCATTTTATATTGCAGTTTTGAAAGCTGACAAAGTAAACATTAAGAAAACTGATAACTTAATTGCAGGAACAGACAACAGTTTATATGTTAAAAATATTAATAACTGTAAACTAATATTGTTTAATCATTTTTATAATCTTAATCATGATTGTAACTTAAACATTAATTTAGAGAATAACACTGTAAGCAATTATCAAGTAAGAGAATTCAATTATGACTTAACATGGATACTAAAACTAATTGCGCTATTATTTATCTTGTATTTGGTTTATAGAATAATTAAGCATTTTGTTGTGAGAAGTTTAAATTAATTTTTCATATCCTAATAATCTTATTAATTTTAATACTATTCTTTCTTTATCACTATAGACTTTTTCTTTTTCAATTATTTCTATTGAGAATTTATACTTTTGCCCGATTTCAAATTGGTTGGGGTTTGTTGTTTCTAAATCTAATAGTTTTATTCTTTCTTTATTTAATTGAATATAGTCTCCTTTTTGAATTAAATTTTCTGAAATTAATATTCCATCAGGTTTACATATTTTACAGAACATATAAGGTGAACATGGTGCACAAACAAATTTTTGTATTACAAAGGCTTCAACATTAAAATTTCCAGTTAAATTTTTATTATTAATTTCACTTATTGTAATTTCTTTAAAGTCTAAAACTGAGGGATAGGTTTTTGTTTTATCGTATGCTTTTTTCTTATCCTGATTGTAATCATAATAGGGTTTTAGATAGGCTGTAGCAAGAACTGCAATTAAAATAAAAATTATTACAACTACAGTTATTATTAGGGTTTTAGTTTTCATAATTTTTAAGCAGGTAATGATGGCACTGTATTTTCTGCAGTTTTCATTCCACCCATACTACATGGTTCGCCCTTTACTTTTACAACCATTCCCATTCCTTCGAATTCTTTGGGTATTAAAGAATCTTTTTCTTGCACTATCTTTTCCCAGTGAGGGTTTGTCCCATCCTGGTAGACATATACGTAAGCCTTTTCTATAATGCAGTTTCCTGTCATTTCTTTGAATTTTTTACCTGTAAATTCTGGAGTAATTCCCACAAAATTCCACCCAAGAACTAATTTTCTATCTTCTAAATCCAGTAAGTATTCATCAGGTCTAAATCTTAAATATCCTGCTTTGTCGCTGTAAACCCATGCAGAATTAGCTAATAAGTCAGAGTCTTGAGGAAACGATTCCACTAATTTATGAATTTTTTCCTGTTCTGGATTTGGGAATACTCTTGCATACTGCTGAATAAACGGATTAAATACATAAATCATCTTTATATTCTCCTTTTTTATGTCTCCTCCGCCATAAATCCTGTCTTGTGATATTAAGTCTGGAGTTGCTGCGACTAATAAGTTCCAACCTTTCTCAACTTTTACACCTATCTCATACTTTGTTTTATCTCCTAGCCTATCTCCAGGAGTCATTCCATTAATTATTGCTAAAACTGACAAACTAGAAATTATTAATACTAAAATTAGAGCGATTATTTTTTTCATATTTTATTCCTCCGGTAAGGCTGGTGGTGATGTAGGTTCAGGGTTTAGTTGACAATGATTATTTATACATTGACCACCTAGAGCACCCATATCTTTACAATCTAGATCATTTTGACATTCAGGATTTTCAAATTTATCATTACAACCGAACAAAAACAAACTCAATATTATCAACAAAATAACAAAAATGATGACTTTATTTTTCATATCAAGATTTTAGGTTTATTCTAGTTTAAATAATTAACTATAACTTTAATCTAGATCAAAGTATTAGGAAAATGCAAAAACCATTTGGTTTGTGCCTGAAAATTCTAATGATTATTATAAAATAAATTTTCTTTCTAAAAATGAAATCTAAACTTCTAACTTTATTTGTAGTTCTTCTTTTAGTCTTGCCTATGTCTTTAGCTGATTCTTCAGATAGTAATGATTCTGGTTGTTCTTTTTTCTCTCTTTTGAGTTGTCTTGGTGATGTAGCAAGAATAGTTTCTCATACTACAGGATTAGCTGCTCAGCCTTTTATTAGTTGGGTTGTTGACTTGATGACTACTATTCCCAATACTGGTGTTTTTGAGAGTGCCTGGTTTACTATTATTGGGATTATTAGTGTATTCTATATCTTCTTTCTTTTGTATTCAGGTAGTGTTTTTATTTTGAACAGTGAAGATATAGTTAAAAGACATCATGCTAAAGAATCAATAAAGAACATGATTATTGCTTTGGTTTTGGTTAGTTCTAGTTTTTATTTATACAATTTACTAATTGAATTAAATTCTAGCTTGACTGGTTATGTTTTTAGTAATGTTAGTCCTTCTTTTTTTACTGTTACTAGTGATAGTTTTGGTAATGCTTTATTGCAGATTTTGATGATTATTCCTTATGTGTTAGTCTTGATTATTACTTGTATTTTTTTATTAGCCAGATGGGTTTTTGTTAGTCTTGGAGTGATATTCTTTCCTATAGGAATATTTCTTTATTTTGTTCATTTCCTTAGAAGTTATGGCAAGCTTATAATTAACTTGATTGTTATGCTTATTTTTATTCCTTTTATTTGTTCTATAATAATTTTAGGTTGTAGTTTGCTTGTTACTGCTCCAATAGTAGAACACTTTACAATAATATTTTACATTGTTAGTTTTTTGCTTGTAGACTTAGTATTCTTATTACTGATTAAGTTCATAATTAACAAATCAGGAATGGGAGAAGTCTATTCTGAAATAAAAACAGGAATTATGATGGCTGCTGGAGGAGTTTAATTACTTTTTTGCCATGTTCCATAGGAAGTTGAAGTATATTTTGAATCCTTCTGCTATGTTTTTGTTTTTTATTATAAATGCATAGGGGTTTTCATCCCATAGTAATATGTATACATAGTCTTGGAATATGTCTATTGCTGCTGGACTTTTGAAGTTGTTTCCCATGAATCTTATTTCTGATAATCCTTCCTTTTTTCTTTTTTCGAAGAATTTATTTTCTTCGTCATCCAGTATCATTTTGAATTTGTGTTTTCTTTTCATTGATATTTTGTTTACAGTGTTTAATATTGCTGCCAGTTTTTCATTTTTGTAGTTTTGATTTGAAAATCCTATGATATGTATTGTTTCTCCTATTGGACACTCGTTTGCCAACTTTATTAATGCTGTTCTAAATCCTTGTAGTCCTTCAAATACTGCACTTTCTGTTTCAGTTTTTTCATTACTCTGTAATTCTTTTAGTATTGGTATGGTTTTTTCTATTTTTTCCATTCTTTCTTTCATTAATTCTTTTAATATTTCAGGATTAATAGCTGCGTATAATCTTCCTTTTTGGTGTTTTTCATAAATAATTATTCCTTTTGATATTAGTGAATCTATTGCTGAATAAACTCTTGAGTTGGCTATACTGGTTATTTGTTTTATCTTAGTGCCAGTAAGTTTCCCATTTTTTAGAATGGCTAAATATACCCTTATTTCATTATCTGTCAAGTCTAAGAACTTTAAATCTTCTATTGCCATACTCCTAAGTGGGAGAACTATTATTTAAATATTTTGTATTAATCTTTAGATTGGAGTGTTAAAAAACTAATGTTATTAATTATAATTTTATGGATTTTGGTTGTAAGTGCTTTTACATTCTTTGGCTCTTGGTATGTTAAAAAATATAACACTCCTGATGCATTGATTGGTTTGTATGTGTCTTTTGTTTTAATCAGTAATATTATTGCTTTTAAGATTGCAGCGTTTGATTTTGGATTTGTCACGTTTTATACAGGTTCTCCAGTCATAGTTTTTTCTCTTACATTTTTGTTAACAGATATAGTAAATGAGAGGTTTGGAAGAAAAGAAACTCAGAAGATGATTTTTATAGCTTTTATAACACAAATAGCTGTAACCTTCTTTATTTGGATTGCTATAAGTCTGCCTCCAGCTCCTTTTTGGAATAATCAAGAAATATTTCAGAAAATCTTTGGTTTTGTTCCAAGAATTATCTTGGCAAGTTGGTGCGCTTTCTTAATTAGTGAAAATGCTGATGCTTACATTTTTGCATTATTTAAAAAACTGACAAATGGAAAACATTTATGGGCAAGGAATGCTTTAAGTTCTATCCCTTCAATGGCGTTAGATAGCGTAATCTTTGCTTCAATAGCATTCTATGGTGTTCAACCCTTACTTCCGATAATTATAGGGACAATCGTAATCAAATGGGTTGTTGCAGTTATAGATATTCCTTTCATGTATATAAATAGAATAATAATGTACGGGAAAAGTGCAAAAATTCAATAAATATTATAGGACTCACGATAAGCCAGATAAGAAATATAGTATGCTTCCTACAGTCATAAAACTATGTGGCAGTATCAAGAATAAAACTTTAATTGATATTGGTTGTGGTGATGGATTTTTCACTAAAAATCTAGCAAGAGATTCTAAGAAAATTTATGGTATAGATATAGCAAAAGAAGCTATAGAAAGCGCTAAGAGAAATTCTTTACCAAACACAAATTACATAATTGCTAATATGAATAATTTTGATTATCCTAAATCTGATATTATTGTTGCTCCTTTTGTATTAAATTATGAAAAGTATAATGGTTTAAGTAGATTATTCAAAAAATTTTATAATTCATTAAACCAATCTGGAAAAATAGTCTGTATTTTTGATATGCCTAATTCTACTTATCAAGATTCAAGAGAATATGGTTCAATAAAAGAAGTTACACCAAAATTAAAAGAAGGAGCCGTAATATTAATACATTTATACAATAAAAAATATTTAATGACTTTAAGTTCTTTTTTTCATACAAAAGAAAATATAGAAAAACTTCTAAAAGAAGCGGGGTTTAACTCAATCAAATGGTTTAAGCCAATAGTGTCTTCAGAAGGAATTAAATTATATGGAAAAGAATTCTGGAAGAATTACATAAAAAATTGTGATGTTTCTTATTTAGTAGCTAAAAAATATTGATTTATTGATTTCTAATGTCTTACGAAATTCCACCGCCTTTGCAGCATAAAGAGAAGATCATATTTAGTTTGACTTTCGAACAGTTGATTTATTCAGGTGTTTCTTTAGGTTTTAGTACAATAATTTTCAAGTTAATAAGTAATAATAATCTAAAGTTTACTTTAATTATTTTCATAACTATTATAGCAATATTATTTATGTTTTTTAGTGCTAAAGTCTGGATTAAGAATTTTATTCATTTTTTCAAGTTTAGAAGGACAGATGACTTTTCTAGTTCAATGAAGAGCTTTATAGGAATTAATGAAGTTACAGACAGTTATATTATTAATAATAAGAATCAAAGAATAGTTTTATTAGAAGTTCAGCCTATCAATTTTAATATTAAGAGTGATGAAGAAAAAGAGGTTATTATTCAAAGTTTCCAGAAATTCTTGAACAGTATAGACTTTCCAGTACAGATATTAATAGCTTCTGAAAATATTAGCTTAGAAGACCATTTTAATGTATTAAAGAATAAGTTAAGGAATGATTTTAACAAGTTATTTAATGATTATAAGAATTTTATTAATAATAGTATTAGTGTTAATGAAATTAAGAACAGGAAGTTCTACATTGTAGTAAAAGAAAAGAATAGCTTAGATATTGAAGTAAACATAGTAGAAAGCAAGTTAAGAAGTATAGGTTTAAAAGTAAGCAAGGTAGAAAGCACAGAAAAGAATAAAGTTTTGCTAAACAAGTTATATAATTATTTTAACCAGTATAAAGACTTCAAGCCATTAAATAATAAAGAGGGAGAAATAAAGAATGGTTGTATAGTTAGTCCTAAACTTATAATTAATAATAAGAATCATCTTGAAGTTAATAATTGCTTGAACAGGGTTGTTGCAGCTGTAGGCTATCCTAATAGTGTAGAGAAAGGTTTCTTGGATAAGATTATTAGTAGTAATGATAATTTTGATATTAGTATTCACTTAGAGCCTTTTCCTATAGAATTCATGCTTATACAATTAAATAATGAACTAAAAAAGCAGAGAGCTGACATGTTTTCTGAAAGCCTTAAAGGAATAATAAATCCATCTTTAGAAATAAAGTATTCAGGAACCAGAAAAGTTCTGGAAGAGTTGCAGAAAGGAAAACAAAAACTTTTCAACGTTTCACTTTATATTAATTGTAAGACTAAGAAGACAGAAAACTACAAGCTGACACAACAAGACATTAATAAAATTAAAGAAGTAAATCCTCAGGGAGAAAAAGAAAAACCTGAAAAGTATAATAAAAGAATAAATAAGTTATTAGAGTATAAAGAAAAAATTAAGCCATATGAAGATTTGGATTTATTATCACAAAAAGTTTCCAGTGAACTAAATTCTTTGATGATTCAGCCTAAAGTTCCGATATTCAGGCAAAGTGATGCTTACAAGAGCATAATTCCAGTTGGAGAAGACTATCTTAAATTAAAAAGAAATATTACAACTGAAGCTCTTAGTGCTTTCTTTCCTTTTACTAGCCCTTTTTTGAGTTGTGAGCCTGAAGGAATAATGCTTGGTTTAAATAAAAATAAGATACCTTTCATTAAAGACCTTTACAAGTTGACTAATGCTAATGGGTTAATTTTAGCTACTAGTGGGGGTGGAAAGTCTTATTTTACTAAATTATTACTTACAAGATTGTTCATGCAGGGAACTAAAATACTAATTATTGACCCACAGGGAGAGTATGCAGCAATAACTAAAGAATGCAAAGGACAAATAATAACAATTTCTAAAGATTCTACAACAATAATCAATCCTTTAGACTTAATGGGGCATTCTTATGAAGAAAAAAGATTACAGTTAATAGATTTATTCAAGATAATGCTTGGAGAGCTTTCAGAAGTTCAAAGAGGAGTTTTAGACAAGGCTGTAGATGAAACATATAATGGAGACGGTATAAGAAAGAAAGGAAACTATGACGGAATACAAACACCAACAATAAGCAGTTTATACAACACCTTAATTGATATGATGAGTAAAGCAGACAATACTGAAAAGTCAACATATACTGCTTTGATAAACAGATTATACATTTATACTAAAGATGGAGTTTTTGGATTCTTAGACAAGCAGACTAATATTGATTTCAGTAATGATTTTGTGTGCTTTAATATAGGTTTCATGCCAAAGCAGGTAAAGCCAATAATAATGTTCCTTGTTCTTGATTATATCTATACTAGAATGAAAAAAGATTTGACAAGAAAACTTTTAGTTCTTGATGAAGCATGGAGTTTACTAGCTAGGAGCGAAGAAGAAGGATACATTTTTGAAATTGTAAAAACTTGCAGAAAATTTAATTTAGGTTTGTTAATGATTACTCAGGATGTTGCTGATTTGGTTAATAGTAAAGCCGGACACGCAGCACTAGCAAACTCATCTTATACTTTTTTGTTAAGACAAAAACCAGCTGTTATTGACAGTATTGCAAGAGTATTCAATCTTAGTCCTTCAGAAAAAAACATTCTTTTAACTTGCAGCATAGGATCAGGATTATTAATTTTAGATAATGAACATCAGGAACTAGAGATTAAAGCAAGTGAAGAAGAACATAAACTAATTACTACTAATCCTGATGAAATACTAGAAAGTGAAAGAAGAAAAGAAAGAAAACCTTTAGACAAGAAAAAAATAGATGCAAAACTAGATACAGCTATTCCTTATTATGAAAGAAACAAGATAACAATAGAACAAGCACAATACTTAACAGATCGTGGATATAAGCCTGGAAAATTCCATAAGTTCACAACTAAAGGAAATCCTAACGAATATTTAGTAAAAGAAGAACTGCCAGAAAGCATCATGCACTCATTCGTAACCTCTATTATTTACCAATATATCTTGACTAAAACTAAGAACGTTGAAAGACACCTAACAGTAAAACCAGACATAATATTTACAGACAATAAAGGAAAGAGATACGCTATTGAAATTGAAACAGGAGAAGGATATAAAAAGCATAAAGACAGAATAAAAGACAAGTTTACATCAGTAAAGAATGAGTATGGAAATAATTGTGTGATTGTTCTTACTGAAATTAAAAAATCTAAACTATACAAAAAATTTGGAATTCAGATAATAGGCAGGGAACAAATAATAGAATATATCAATAAAATCTTCGGGTAAGCGGACAAAAATATAGATATATTTAGGGCTGGTTTTTCCGTGTCCCTTTCAACTTATAAGCCTTAAAAAGCTAAAACATGGAGATCTTTCCGTGTTTCTTATTTATAGCTTTATTTGTTTATAGGATTTAAAATTTTATTCGCTTCTTCAATTGTATTTTCATAAATATGCACATCTGTTATCATGGCATCTAAGAATCCTACATCCACATTGGTTTTCAAATTTTTAGATAATTCTTCTGCAATAATCTTGCTCATCATTGCTATAGAATATAAATTTCCATGTCCTTTTTGTAAGATGTCTAATGATCTAAAATTACAAGTTGCATTTAGAATATGATTTTTATCATCTGACTTAACTAAGCGAAATTGTATAGAAATTAAGCAGGGTAAATAATCGTCTTTCATATTATTTAGAACTTGTTGATAATCATCATAATTGGGGAATACTATTACTGCTTTTTTACTCTCAGGGATTTGACTTAAACGTTTTATTACATATTCAATTAATTTCCCTTCTTTTATTCTTTGATAATAACTTTTTGCTCCGGAACTAAAACTTGGAGTAATATCACAATCAAACATTTTTGGTTCTTTAAAAGTAAGATCTAACATAGAATTAAGGTTTTCTTCATCCCCATATTTTAATATTAATTCATCCGGCATTATTTGAGTATTTGACTTAAATCGAACATTTTCTAAGGCTTTTCTTTTTCTACCTTCATCAAAACAGTTTTTTCCTTCTTTGATTACTGCTTCAATGATATCTATCCAAATTTCGCCTATAGTTTCTCCATAAACTTGTATTCCAAACGGAAAATGATTTTTATACATTTTTCTTTCCTTTTATTATAAGCATTTGAGGAATGCCCTCTTCATTTTTCGGCTCGAGAACATTATCTATTGTAAATCCTACCCTAGAAACAATAGAAATATATTTATCTACTGGGCGCCAATAGTCTAATACTGGTTTCGTCATGCCTTCTAAAACTACTTCATTTGGTTCTCCATCAGTTCTAATGGTTCTTGTTGCAGGATGCGGATCAAGAACAATAAGTAAACCGTTTAGTTTTAATTGTGTATAAATGCCTCTTAAAACCTCTTTTACTTCTATATCATCTCTCATGCCACAAATAACATAATTAAGAACGGCTCCATCAAAATAGCCTAAACTTGAAATATCCTCTGGTAATCCATAATATATGTTTTTACAATCTTGTCTTCTTGCTAAATCTAACATTGTTTCGTTAGTATCTATTCCTAAAACCTGCGCTCCTCTTTCAGCAAGAACTCTTGAAAATTTTCCAGAACCACAGCCATAATCCAATATTTTTTCCCCAGCAATTTTTCTTAATAGGTTTAAAACATTTTCATAACCAAAATTCCAATCTCTTTCCGGAAAGTCCCTACTTGCATATTCTTCAGCTAACTGATCCCAATTTGTTCTTTTCATAACTGTTAAATGACAATCGAAAGTATTATATATGTATTCTCCCCCTTAGTGAGATAATGGATTTGAATAAATTAAAAGAAATAGGGTTTACAGAAGGCGAAATAAAAGTGTATGAATCTTTAATAAAATTAAGGAAAAGTACAATAACTAAAATAATAGAAAATTCAGGAGTGTCTAGTTCTAAGGTATATTTAATTTTGGATAAACTAACAAACAAGGGCTTAGTAAACTATATTGTAAAAAATAACATTAAGGAATTTCATCTAGCTGATCCTGAGAATCTGCTGGATTTTATCAAGGATGAAAAAAAGAAATTGGAAGAAGCAGAAGAACATACAAAGGAATTAATAGACTCAATAAAAAAATCTTTAAAAAAGTATGTTGAAGAAAGCGCAAATATCTACAGAGGACTGCTGGGACTAAAAACAGCACATATGAACTTGATTAATGAATTAAATAAAGGAGAAGAATATGTTTTCTTTTCAGTTGAAAAAGATGCTTTACAGAATAAATATGTCCAATTAATGTTCAAGAGCATACATGCAAAAAGGGATGCAAGAGGTGTTACTGCCAGAGGGATTGCTTTGCCTGAATTAAGAGAAGTATTCAAAAAACATTTTCCATCAAAAAAAGAATACAAAATAAAATTCCATGAGTTAACACTAAATCAAGGAATAACAATAGGAAAAAATAGGATAATAATAGAAACTGCCTATCCAGATACATTTGCAGTTGAGATAATTTCCCCACAAACTGCTAAGAGTTATAGGGAATTTTTTAATAAGATATGGAACATGGTTAAGATTTAATATCTAGGAAGTCCAAGCATGAAAGTTTTGCAAGGAATAGATACCATTCTTTCTACAAATTCTCTTAACGTTCTCTCTTTAGGAGTCCATTCCTCAGAAGCAGAAACATAGTTGAGGATATCTCTTCCATCTTCATCTTTGTACTCTATTTCAGTCATAGTTAATCCCTCTAATCCATGTTTATCATCACCATTAGCAGCTATTCTATATGCACCAAAATAACTCTCAGAACCAAATCCTGTTTGAGGATCAGGCATGTGAGTTCTTAAGCCTAAATCTCCAGTTCTCACATTTGATACTTGGTATAATCCGTTTTTTGTATTCTTTCTAAATTCTGCAACCCATCTTCTTGTTAAATCAACTTTACTATGTATTGCAAGATCCAATATTTCTCTTGCTTCTTCTGGAGATAAAAGCTGTTGAGCAATGATATAAGTGGTTTTAAGTCTATCAACGGTGTGGAATTTATACTGTTCACCCTCTCGTCCATTTTGGTCATAACACCACAATAATGAGCCAAGTCCACCCGTCTCTCTTAGTTCTAACAGACGTGCATGTGCAGTATTATCTACTTCTTTATGGAATCTCCTACCCGTCATGGCAGTCCAATAATTGACTCTTTCATCCGTCGCTTGCTGATATGGTATTCTTTCAATATGTTAATCACCCTAAAATTTAGATTAAAGCGAAATATTTAAATATTTGCTGTAAATTATTTACAACATGAATGAATTAATAGAAAGCTTAGAGAAATTCGGATTATCGAAAAAAGAATCAGAAGCCTATTTAGCATGTCTAGAACTAGGAGATTCTTTAGCAAGCGAAATATCATTGAAAGCAAATCTTCCAAGAACATTAGTTTACGATATATTAGAAAGATTAATTGATTTAGGATTGATTTCTTATGCAATAAAGACCAATAAAAAATTCTTCCGGGCTGCAGATCCAAAAGAATTAATTAGAATATTAAAAGAAAAACAAGAGAGTATTAATAAAGTTATGTCTCAACTTGAAAAATTACATAAACTAAAAGGAATAAAAAGACCAAAAGTAGAAATCTTTGAAGGAAAAGAGGGAATGAAAACTGTAATGAACAATATATTAAGATCAAAAGTAAAAGAATTTTTGGCATACGGCAGCTCAAGATCATCATTTGAGGTAATACCCGCATTTATGGAGGAATGGCATAAAAAAAGAATAAAACAAAAAGTAGTAATGAAAATACTTTATAACAACACACAACAAGCCAGAAATAAAGTAGAAACAAGGACAGAATCATTAAAACTTACAGAATACAAATTTATGCCGATAGAACTAGAATCGCCTACAGCCACATTAATTTATGGAAATAAAGTAGTTCTACAATCTTGGACTAAAGAGCCATTTGCAGTAATGATAGAAGATGAAGAAATGGCAGAAAACCAAAAGAGATATTTTGAAGAGCTATGGAGACTAGCAAAATAATGACAATGAAGAATATTTCTTTTTGGGAAAAAGTACTGAAAGATATGCCAGAGTCCTACAGGAAATGGTTTGATGAAGAAGAAAAATATCTTAATAATCTAATAACACAAGATTCAAAAGTCCTAGAAGTAGGTTGTGGAAATGGCAGAGTATTGCTAAAATTATTAAACAAGACAAAAAATTTAATAGGTATAGATAATGAAGCTAAGGCAGTTAAAGATGCTAAAGAGAATTTTAAATCTTATCCTGAACTAAAGTTTTTACTGGCTGACGTTAGAAGTATACCATTTGAAGATAATTATTTTGATTTTGTTTTGTGTATTGGGACTTTTGCAAACTTCTATAATTATAAGTTCAAAGCTTTGGAAGAAATGAAAAGGGTAGTCAAAAATAATGGATTTATTATAATAAGTGTTTATTCCGAAGATGCTTTTGAAGAAAGAATGAAATTATATAAAAAAATAAAAACACCAATACAAGAAATCAAAGGAACAACAGTATTTTTTGCTGGAGAGAAAGAAGGAGAAAACGCATCAGAACAATTCTCAAAACAAGAACTACAAGAAATATTCAAAAAAACAAAACTAAAAACGCTAGAAATCAAAAAAGCAGGCATAGGATATATTTGCAAGTTAAAAAAATAAACTCTTCTACTTATTATTTACACTTACTCCAATTTTTTCTAAAACTTTTACTGCCTTATCTAAATCTTTATCTTTGATCAAGAAATGATCTTTGGAAAATGCTGCTATTGGCATTATACTTATTCCTTCTTTTGCTAGTGCTCCGCTAATTTTTGCTGTAACTCCAACAACATCCATAGGAAATATTATGTTTAGAGTAATTATTTTCCAGTCTTTCTCTATTTCAATAACATTATCTTTATCATAAGCCTCTTGATCTATAATTACTGTAATTTCTTCTTTATCAATATGTCTATTAAAAATGAATTACTTAAAAGAGGTATTAAGAAATGAGTAAAAATAAATTTTCTGAGCAAGATATCGAAGATATCTATTCAAGATTATTGAATAATATTAGGAAGACTATTGAAGAGGCTGAGGCTGAATTACAAGCATTAAAAAAATGACTATAAAATATAGAAAGTTGGATGAAAGAAAGAAAGTAAAATTAAGTTTTAGAATAGATAACAATACTTTTAGTCAATTAGAAGATATTTCTGGAAATAATGAATTATCAGTAACACTGCGGGATATTATAAAATGGTTTATTAAAAATAAAGGAAAAGAAAATTTATCTTTTGATTAAATCCATTTCTTTCTGAAGTTTATAAACTGCTTTTAATAAGTCTTGCATTTCTTTATGTTGAAAGAAATTGTTTACAACTTCTAAACTTTTCTTATTTTCTTCAGATTTTATAGCATTTAATTCTTCTCTTAATTCAATGTAAGATTTTTCCTTCAGCTTTTCTTGTTCTCTTATTTTTTCTCGGTCTAATGGTCTCGAACAATTAGAACATACTTCGTTTGTTAGTTTGTTATTAGTGTTGCAGAATAGGCACATTTTAATTCTTGGCTTTAAATGTTCTAATTTTGTATCTTTGCTATTTATTATTCCTCTTTTTACGAGTTCCATTTTGAATGCGTCTTCCTGATTGCTCATGTCGTATGTTTTAAGTTGTTTAGTTGAAGTCCATCTTGCTGCGTGTTGTATTTCAACATCGGAGTCTCCTCTTAGTCTTCTGAAGGTTACTCCGTTTCTTTTTAGACTGTAAGCAGTTATTCTTTTCTTTATTTCTAGTCTTTCGCATGCTGTTTTTAATACTTTATTGATATTTTTGGGCTTGATTTGTTCGTATCTTCCTGTTGATCCTTCTAGGTTTATGAAGAATAATGTATCTTTGTTGTTCTTGAATGGGTGTTCGTTATACCATTTGCTTACGTATGGGAATGAGTCTATGCATTGTAGGAATCCTGTTCCTTCCTTTCCATGTTCGCTTATGTAGATTTTTGCATAGTTGTCGTATAATTCTACGTCTCTTACTTTAATGTATAATAATTCTTGTGGTCTTCCTAAACTTTCTAAAGCTAGAAATAAGTAAGCTTGCATTCTTGTATCGCTATTAAAATAATTTAGTATTTTTTCGAATTCTTCCCATGTTAGTCTGTCGTTTCTTAGTTTCTCTCTACTTTTGTCTATTGTTGCTGAAAGATGCCTTACGACATAGGGCATTATTGTTTCGTCTGGTCTTCCTCTTTCATCTACTTCGGGGAATAATGTTCTCCATAGATATTTTAGGTCTCTTATGAAATCTTGTTTGCTTTTTGGGCTTATGTAGTGCTGGTGCATTAATCCTACAATTTTTCCTATGTCATTTCTGTCACATTCTGCTAGATTTTTTTCTGTTGCGTAGCTTATTAGCTTGAATGTTTGTAATAGTCTTAGTCTTCTTATGTAGCTGGTATCTTTTGCTTCAAATACTGCGAAAATTCTTTTGAAGTATTCTAGGTTTGCTTTGTTTTTGCAATAGTATTGTTTTCTGGTGCTCTCTGTTTTTGGTTTTATTGTTAGTAGATTAAGGGTTTTCTTAAATTTCTCATATTTTCCCTGACTGTTGTATATGTCGTTTTCTGCCATGTTTATCTTCTCCTAAGACGATTTGGCATATAAATTTTTGTCGGACAGAAAACGCAATACCCCGAAGGGTTAATGCGGGGAACAGGACTTTCGTTAATCCTTTTTCCATGAATGCTTTTTTTAAAAGGATTCCTTTCGAACCTGCGTAGGCACTAAGCCACTAGGTGTCTTTTATATCATAGCTGTTAAGCTCAGAACACCTATGAAATAACCTAAGCTAAGCCAGTAAATTTTACTTCTAGCCCGTTTGGCCACTCCGTACACACGAAGTTTGTAGGAGCACGAACCTCTGTGAGTTCTCCGGCATCCCCGCATAATATTTATACACAATGCTTAATTTATAATACTTTTTATTGAAAAATTAGAAAGTGTTATATATAATAATTCTAAGTAGATTATAATAAAGAGGTGAAGATGGATATACTGGCATTATTATTACAAGTTATAGCATTAATAACAGCAGTTCTTGCAACATATTATGCTTATATAATGTATAGCTGTAACAAGTTTTCATGGCCTTGGCGTCTTATAGCTCTTGCTCTTCTATTGACAGTTTTCCGCAGAATTCTTGGTCTTTTAGATATAATCTTTAAATTAGAAGGTTTATCTGATTTTTTGGTTGTGATCGACAGACCTTTTCTTCCAGTAGTATTCAGTATTTTCATATGCATTGCTCTTTGGAGATTGAAAAGGAATTTCCAGGAATTGGCTGATGAAAAGCGCAGGTTCAATCAGGAATGGGTTTGTTTCAGTAAGAAAAAGAAATAATGCTCTATTTATATTCCTGTTTGTTCAAACTATCATGAACTTTTTTAATCAGTTTGTCTGCTTTATTGAATCTTCTTAGTTTTGTGTTTTCAGAATTTATTATCTATAGATTAGTATGTTTTGTTTCAAAAATTTTAGGTAAGGGTTTCATAGTCTATATCTTACAACAGTTTTTCCTCTTCTCTTGTTTTGCCAGTTGTATCTTCTTAATTTTGATGTTTTTCCGTATCCGCAGCTTGCACACGTCTTGTTTCTCACATGGTAGCTTCTTTTTCCGCATCTTCTGCATCTCTGGACAAGGTTTCTTCTTCCAGACTTCTTGCCCATGGACGCTGTTCCCTTTGTCATTGTTTAGAACTCCTTATGCTGTTGATATAAAGATTATTGTGTCCCCTCTTATGAAGACTGTTCCTAGTTTTCTTCTTGTTTCTCCGTCTATTTTTTCTTCGCAGCTTTCTAAAACTGTATTGATATGTATATCAAATGACTTTAGTTTGCCTATTAGCTGCTTGTTATTCTTCAACTCTACTATTACGTTTTTTCCTCTTGCTTCATTTAAAGTATCTAATGGCCTTAATTCCATGCGAGTAGGCACTTGGTTTTCGTATTTAAAGTTTCCTGTTGTATTCCTTCAAGTGTTGAATAAAACTTAGATAGTTTTCCTTTAAAAAAATTTATAAATCACAGGCTAATCCTTTTTTGTATGGCAATATCTCAAAAGCGTTCTTTAAGAAAAGTTACAGGCGGAAGATACAGGGCCTTTTCTAATAAGAAGAAGCACAACAAGGGTTCTTTGCCTGCTTTTACAGGTCTTGGTGCATTGTCTGCTAAGCAGAGAAGAACTAGGGGAGGCCATGTTAATACTTTCCTTTTGTCTTCTAATATTGTTAATGTTTTAAACCCTAAAACAAGAAAGTGCCAGAAAACAGAGCTTGTTACTGTTGTTGATAGTCCTGCTAATAGGCATTTTGTCAGAAGGAATATTATAACTAGAGGTACTATTGTAGAGACTAAGCTTGGGAAGGTTAAGATAACTTCCAGGCCTGGCAGGGAAGGCTCGCTTAATGCTGTTCTAATTTCCTGAATAAAAAGAATGTTCCTATTATTGCTAACAATCCCAATCCTATTAGTATTATTCTTATTGGTGTGAATATTTTTTTTCTGCCGCCTATTCCTTCTACATCTTGCAAGTCTATAACAATATCTCCTGTTGGCAAGTCTGCTTTTTTCACTTGAAATTGTGGGACATTGAAATATAATACAATGTACCTATTTCTTGGATTTTCTTCATAGTGTAGCGTGTCTTCTTTTATGAACATGAAAGGTATGCTTCCATTGAAGTCTACTTTGTAGTCTTGTCCTAGTTTTAAATTTATCTCTTCATATTTTCTCCCTTTTGCAGAGAGGAGTGTCATTGTTTCTTCTTGTCCTATTTCCTTTATTATTATATTATTATAGGATCTTATGGCGTCTTCAGGGGTGTAAACGCTGAATTGTACAGCGCTTCCTTCATGGATTTTGATGTTTTGTCTTGAAGAAGGATATAATTTTAGTGTTATATTCTGCCCATAATCAACTTGAGTAAATGGATCATAAGGATTGTATGCTAATACTATGGAGCTGCATAATATAATCATTAATAATAGGTGTTTTATCATATATCCTGGATTTGATTTTTCTTTATAAGCTTATTTCTTCATAAAAAAGCCCGCAGCAAGCTATAGGAACATTTATAAAGTCCAAATTACACTCATATATAAACTTTATCATGAAGTTATTGAGGGGTAGTTAATTGCAGGGGGTTTTGTAGTCGAGAAAATGACATCAGAATACATTAAAAAATGTCCTGAATGCGGCGGATCTAATCTTCTTATTCAAAAGGATAGGGGAGAGGCTACTTGCAGAGATTGCGGTCTTGTTATTGAAGAAAAGATGATTGACTTTGGCCAGGACTGGAGAGAATTTAACGAGGATCAGGCTTCTAAGAAGAGAAGAACTGGTGCTCCTATGAGTTATACAAAATTCGACCGTGGATTAGGAACAGATATAGGTGCAAAAGGAGATATTTATCAATTAAACGCAAAGGGAAAAAATAAATTCTTCAGATTAAGAAAATGGCAGCATAGAATTTCTACTGCTATTGAAAGAAACTTGAAATTAGCTTTAGCAGAGTTAAAAAGAGTAAGTTCTTATTTGAAGCTTCCAAAGTCTGTTGAGGAAGAGGCAGCTAGAATTTATACTATGGCTGTTCAGAGAGGCCTTGTTAGAGGTAGAAGTATGGAATCTGTTGTTGCAGGTTCATTGTATGCTTCTTGCAGGCGTCATGAAGTTCCAAGAACTTTAGATGAATTATCTGAGGCTTCTGGTATTGACAAAAAGGAAGTAGGTAGAACTTATAGGTTTATTACAAGAGAACTAGGTATTAGGATACTTCCTAGCAATCCTACTGATTATTTGCCTAGGTTTGTTTCTGCTTTGAAATTGTCAGCTGAAACTCAAAGTAAGGCTGTTGAGATTTTGAACAAAGCAAGAGAAGCAGAATTAACATCTGGACGTGGACCGACAGGCATAGCTGCAGCTTCTTTGTATGTTGCAGCTTTGATGAATAATGAGAAGAGAACCCAGAGAGAAGTTGCTGATGTTGCTGGCGTAACTGAAGTAACAATAAGAAACAGATACAAGGAGTTATTGAAAGAGCTTAATCTTAAGGATAAGTTAAAGAAAAAGTTGTTGAAAGAAATTGAAGCTGAAGAAGTAGGATAATGAGAATAAAATATTATGTACTTGGCTTAAGTATTATAGTGGGAGTGGGAAGCGCATTAGGGTGGTATGGTCATTTTTTAATTGAGAACCCAATGCGTATAAGAAAATCTCTTGAAGCAGAATTAAATCCTGAAACTCAACAAACTTTAAACGGCAGAGCAGTAGCATGTTTTGTCTCTCAGGATATTTCTTTGGGAAAAGGAAGATATTGTCATTGGTATGATTATAGAACTAAAGAAGTAGCAGAAAACTTCTATTATAAAAACTGTATTCCTAGAAATAGTGATAACTGGCTCTGGTGCATTCCTAAATTTTAAGTAGTTAAGGAGGCATAGCCTCCTTTATGCTGTGCAAGCAATAAAGGAGAGTGATACCATGCCTCAGAAGAAATCAGAATATGAAGATTACTTAAAATTTGTGAGTGAAGGTTTAGAGCTAGCTAAAAAGATTCCCAAATATTTTAGTAAGTTTAGTAATAAGATTTACTGCAATCAGCAGAAGT
>Ga0209541_10000384_pt1 | contig 87030 bp, 81 predicted proteins | sample RifCSPlowO2_01_FD_184027 | JGI IMG/M metagenome (GOLD analysis project Ga0209541, IMG submission 184027) | Groundwater microbial communities from Rifle, Colorado - Rifle CSP2_plank lowO2_0.1 (SPAdes) (version 2) | ecosystem: Environmental > Aquatic > Deep subsurface > Groundwater | place... | reverse complement strand
CTGAAGTCGCCATTAAAAACAGTGGGGAAGTTTATTACCAATTGTCTGATGATGAAGGGATTACTTGGCGGTATTGGAATGGCAATAGTTGGGTAACAGCAGGTGCTAACCAGTACAATATTGCCTCGCAAGTAGATACTAATATTTCTTCATTTCCGACTTCAACGGCAAAAATTATGTTTAAGGCATTTCTTTCCAGCACTGACGGTCAGCAGGTGCAGTTGGATGAAGTGCAGATTGGTTGGGGTGAAAGAGCAGGAGTTGGTTACGCTACTTTTGGGTGGTTAGAATCTTCAGCCTTTAATACTGGTGGATCTAGTTCGTTCAACTTTTCGTCTTGGATCGAAATAATACCATCAGTTAACGAAGATATAAAAATTCAAATTGCCACTGCTCCTGATGTTGGCGGCTCGCCTGGCAGCTGGTCGGCATGGACCGGCTTAAATGGGGCTGGTACTTATTATACGAGTGGTGATGAAATATTAATTCCTTTAGCTAATAGTCATAATGATGATCAATGGGTTAAATATCGGGTTGAATTATCTAGTGATGGTAGCAACACGCCAATTTTAGAGGAGATAAAGATTAATTATACACCATAATGAAATCTCGAATCTCGAATCTCGAATCTCGAAATCTTGGGTTTACCCCGCACCACTTTTACGGTAGTAATTTAAACTTTATTAAGAAGAAATTTAAAAGTGGTGTGGGGTTTACCTTGATTGAGATGATTATTTATTTGGCGATTGTAGCCATGGTTTTGACGGCTATTTCTTATTTGATATTAGATATAATCAGCGGCCAGACCACTAGTTTTACTGATCAAGAAGTTAATTATAATTTGCGGTTTATTTCGAATAATTTAATCAAAGATATAAAGTCAGCCCAAGATATTAGTAGTCTTTCTGGTGAGACTTTGGTTTTAACGATGCCAGGCGAGGATATCACCTATAATTTTAACAGCGTTGATAATAAATTAACTCGCCAATTAGGTAGTGCTGAACCGATTAATATCCATAGTGACCAGGTTGAGGTCAATGGCAGTTTTTCGAGCCTATCTTATCTGAGTCGGGCGAAAAACGTTGGTATTCATTTAGAAATAAATTATAAAAATCCTGATAATTTGTCAGACTATAATGCTAGCACCACTGTTGATTTTGCAGTGGAGTTAAGAGGCAGAAGATGATAACAAAATTCCAAAATCCAAGATCCAAATTCCAAAATGGTGGTTATATTGCTTTGGTCGCCTTACTAATCGTGGCGGCGGCTGGTTTGACTATTGGTATTGCCGTTAGTCTGCGTGGGATTGAAGAGATCCAGACTAGTTTTGGTGACAGTCAGTCTGCCAAAGCTAAAAGCATAGCCAACGTCTGCATCGAAGACGGTTTAGAACGCCTACGTAATAACTGGGCGGATTATTCCTCTTCCTTGTCGGTTGGAGAGAATTCTTGTATAATATCTATAGTTACAAATGGAAATAGTGCGACTTTAAATGCGACTGGAACAGTTGACATTTATAGCCAGAAAATTAAGGTTGAGGCGAATAATAATTTTGATGTCACTCTTTGGCAAGAATATTAATTTAGTGGCCAAAAGCTAAAACTATGAGGAGGAAAAAAATTTTTGGACTAGATATCTCTGATCATTCGATTGAAGCGGTTTTATTAAAAAAATCTTTTTTTGGTAAACCAAAAATTATTGCTTATGCCCGGACTATTTTGCGGGGAGAAGTGGTAAAAAACGGAATTATCAAAAAACCAGAGAAATTAACTGAAAGCATTTCAAAACTGCTCGAATCCGCTCAGCCTCAACCAATCAGAACTCCCTATTGTATTTTATCGTTGCCGGATTCACAAGTTTTTATTACTATTTTTAAATTTCCGGCTGGTTTAAGGCGCGACGAGATTCAAAATACCATTCCTTACAAAGCAGAAGAAGTAATTCCTTTTAAGGCTGACGAAATTTATTTTGATTTTAAAACAATTACTAAAGAGGAAAGCACCCAGGAAGTTTTTTATGCGGCTGTCCCTAAAAAGATTATTGATAGTTATGTTAAAGTTTTAGAGAGAGTTGGTTTAGTGCCAGCCGCCTGTGACTTGGAATCAGTTAGTCTGGCTCGAGCCGTAGTTGAAAATTTGCCGCCAGTAACTGAAGGCCAGGAGAAGATTGATCAAGCCACTTTACTGATTGATATTGGTGCGAGAACCACCAACTTAAATATTTTTGATCGCAACGGTATTAGGCAAGGCACAATTATTAATATCGCTGGCAGCCGTTTTACCAAAAGCATAGCTAAAGGTTTGAATTTAGCCGAGAAAGAAGCTGACAAATTAAAAATGAAAGTTGGTTTCGATCCGTCCCAAGAGAAGGGGCGGGTTGTTTTAGTTTTACAGAAAGAATTTCGGCGGCTGGTCGAAGAAGCTCAAAAACTGATTAACTACTACCAAGATGAAACCGGTCGAAAAGTGGGGCAGGTGATTTTAGCGGGCGGCTCAAGTCTTTTGCCTAAAATCGATAAATATCTCAGCGAAAACATTAGTTTGCCCGTAGCGGTCGGCAATCCATTGCAGAAAATTATTGATCCCAAAAAATTAGTTGAACTAAAAGACAAAGTGATTTTATTTGCCAATACCATTGGTTTAGGTTTGCGAGCTTTAACTCGTGATCCAGTTAGTGCTGATATTAATCTTTTGCCCGTTCAGAAAAGAAAATTTCAAATAAAGCCGGATCGGGCTGACCACCGGGCCTGGAAGTTGATTTACATTCGTTTGATAGTGTTGGTTGTTTTCGCCCTGATTTTAGGTGGTTTATTTGTTTTGAAAAACAGGGGGGTTGATATTTATCAAAAAGTTTTCCCAGCGCCGGCATATGAAACCAATATTTCGCCTGATTTTGACCTGCAAGTCTTGGATGAGCTGAGGGAACAATTTCTTCTTTTGGCAGAAAGTACTACCACGCCAACAACAACTGAAGAGATGGTGGCACCCCAGAAAAAAGTAAAAATTAATCAGACCGCTGCTGGTTATCTTAATGTCCGCGAGGGACCAGGTACTAATTATCCGAAGATCGGCGAAGCCATTTCCGGCCGGGAGTACGATTTAATCGAAGAGCAGACTGATTGGTATCAGATAAAACTTAATGGAGATACAGCTGGTTGGGTTTCTTCGCTTTATTCTGAATTAACCGAAGCGGCTGTTTCAGATCAAGGAACTGAAGAATCAGCTGAAACCAAAGAAGTGGTGATTGGGAAAGTGCTAATCAAACCAACTGGTTTAGGTTACCTCAATGTCCGCCAAGGACCAGGTATTAATTATCCGAAGATCGGCGAAGCCATTTCCGGCCGGGAGTACGATTTAATCGAAGAGCAGACTGATTGGTCCAAGATAAAGCTTGATGAGAATACAGCCGGCTGGGCCTCTTCTACTTACCTTGAAAAATTACCCTAACAAATTCTGATTTTTGTGGTATAATTAATTATAATATATTTAAAATAATATAAATTTAAAAATTAAAAATGATTAAACTATGAAGAAAACCAAAGGTTTTACTCTCATTGAACTTTTAATCGTTATCGGCATCATCGCCATTCTAGCGGCAATTATTTACGTCGCAGTGGATCCTGCTCGTCGGTTTCAAGAAGCAAAAGACGCCGAGAGATGGAGTTCAGTTAATGCCGTTTTAAATGCAGTCTTGAAGTACACTGTAGATAGTAGAGGGACTATGCCGGCTGCCTTAACGGCAGTTGACAGCGGCACCTACCAATTGGGTACTGGCATTAATGGTTGCAGCACTGGTTGTACTGCCACTACTACCGCTGACGCTTGCGTCGATCTGGGCAGTGCATTGGTACCGGATTATTTAGCCGCCATCCCTTCTGATCCGAGTTGTACCACTAATTGTGATGTCGAAACCGATTATTATATTTATCGGGCCAGTTCCGGTCGAATTACAGTGGGAGCCTGCGATCCAGAAAGAGCTAGTGCGATTAGTGTTACCAGATAAAATTGGAAGAAAAGATAATAAAAACGTCGTAGAGCCGGGGCGCCGCCTCGTCTCTACGACGTTTTTATTTTTTGAGGAGTTTGTAGTATACTGAAATCAAAGAATTAACCTTAAAAATATGTCCCGTTAGAAATTGTTTAACGGGGCATAATATAGCTTTATTATTTAATTTCTAACGGGATATGGCTAAAAAAATCGCTTTTATTATTGCTCAAAACAATTTTCAAGATAAGGAGCTTTTGGACTCCAAAGCGGTTTTAGACGAGAGAGGCGTGATAACTAAGGTGGTAGCTAAAACCCGGCACAAGGCCGTTGGCAAATTAGGCACAGAAATTGAGCCTGATTTAGCTTTAGCTGAAGTGGCAGTTGAAGATTTCGATGCAATTGCTTTTATTGGCGGCAGGGGAGCGGCTGATTATTTTGCTGATGAGTCCGCCCTGCAGCTGGCGCGTGATTTTAAAGAGGCTGGTAAAGTGGTCGGGGCTATTTGTATTGCCCCTTCAATCTTAGCTAATGCCGGTGTTTTAATTAGTAAAACCGCCACCGCTTTTCCGTCAGAAGAGCAGAATCTTAAAGATAAGGGTGCTGATTATACCGGCATGCAAGTTGAAGTCGACGGGAAGGTTGTCACTGGTAAAGATCCGTCAGCGGCCAAAGAATTCGGCGAAAAACTCGCTTATCTTTTGGGTGAATGAAATATGGTTTATGACGTTATAATTATTGGGGCCGGACCAGCCGGGATGTCGGCTGGTGTTTATGCTTGCCGCGAAAAATTATCAACCCTGATTCTTTCGCCGGATATTGGTGGTCAGACCGCCCAGTCGTGGGAGGTTGAGAATTATCTGGGTTACAGTTTAATTACCGGGGCTGAACTTTCGGCCAAGTTTAAAGAACACTTGGATAAGTTTGATTGTGCGGTTTTTAAGGTTGGAGCAGAGGTTGTCAACCTGAAAAAGAGCAACGGCAAGTTTGAAATTAAAACCAGAAAAGGGGAGAGCTATCAAGGTAAAACCGTCATTATTACTTCGGGTAAAGTTCCCCGGCAGCTGGGTGTGCCGGGCGAAAAGGAATTTAGTGGTAAAGGTGTGACTTATTGTGCGACTTGTGACGCACCATTATTTAAAAATAAAACGGTGGCCGTTGTTGGTGGTGGCGATTCGGCCCTTGATGCAACTTATCAATTAACAAAAATCGCTAGTCGCATCTACCTTTTAGTTAGAGGCAGTAAGTTCAAGAATGACCTTGATAAAATTTTAATGGAAAATGTAACTGCCTCAGATAAAGTCAAAGTCATTTTTAACGCTTCAACGACTAAAATTTATGGTAGTCAATTTGTTGAAGGCTTAGAATATCAAAATTTAAAGACAAAAGAGAAGGAGAAGTTAGTAGTAAAGGGGATTTTTGTGGAAATTGGTTCAGTGCCTTCAACCGAGTTTATTCGCGGCTTGGTGGCCCTGAATCAATGGAATGAGATTAAAATTGATAAACATAATATGACGAGCGTGCCGGGCATTTTTGCGGCTGGTGATGTGACCGAGGTAGTGGAAAAACAAACCATAATTGCCGCGGGCGAAGGGGCTAAGGCGGCGATTGCCGTGGCTAATTATTTAAGTCGGCAGAAGTGAAATTTATAACATAAATAAAAAAGAAAACGCCGAACGGATCTCTCGCTCGGCGCATTTTTTATCGGCTATTATCATTCCCAGTTTTTGGGGATGAAAGCGGCTAGACTAATAGCCGCTATCGCATAACTGATCCATACCATTGATAGTTCTTTGCAAAAATGAAAGTTGAATCTTGGCAGATCGCCTAAACAGGCAATGCCAAGGGAAAACACTAAGGCAAAGAAATAATCTTTTGGTACTGGTCCCCAAAACTGGTGCCAGGGGACAGTGGTGCCATTGAATCCCCCAAACACCCGAAAGTTGGGGTTGAATACAAACCAAAGGAAATCCTGGGTATTGGACCAGATAATGAAAAGTGAAATCACCCGGAATTCGTTGGCCCAATTCCACTTAATATCGAAGAAAAATGGAAGATGAAACCAAAGCAGCAACCCCCCAATATGGTAGAGATGGTAGCCAGTAACCTCGTGGCCAGCCATCATTACCATTGAAATTACCCGCCAGATTAACCCATCAGCGGGCTGATGGCGCCAGGTGGGAAGATTCTTCGCCCAGCCACCTGTTCCTTCGGTCTGGATTTCCCGATTGGCTACGATTATAGCCATCACAAAGAAAAACAAGTAAGCCGGCCATTTCATAGCATTCTCCCTCCTTTTTACTAGAGTTTTTATTCAAAATAGGTTGTAAAGGCCAATTTTATATTAGTAGCATATTTTACAAAAAAAGTCAAAGATTTAACTCTTAAAATAACAAAAAAATTTGATTTTATTGGACAACCCGTTGTATACTTTTTATATTAAACCAAAACAATTTTTATCCAGGGGACTCCCTAAGTCCCCTAAGCTTACTATGCCAAAATTTCAACTAAACAACCTATACCCCCTCATCAAGCCCGCGAGCAATTGCGTTAAAATATCTAAGGTTTAGTTAGCGCGAATACGCCTTCGGCTTACATCATTTAGTTTTTGCTTTCTACTTTGACTTGGTGAGAGGCAAACCCCCTAATTTTTTCCATGATACCTAAATTTAAATTACAATCTAAATTCGGGCCTAGAGGCGATCAGCCTAAGGCAATCAAACAACTGGTGGTCGGTTACAAAAAGTACCCGCAGCAGACGCTTTTAGGCGTGACTGGATCAGGGAAAACTTTTACCATGGCTAACATGATTCAGCAAATTCAAAAGCCGACTTTAGTGCTTTCCCATAATAAAACTTTAGCCGCCCAGCTGTTTCAAGAATTCCAGACATTTTTTCCTCATAATAAAGTTTGTTATTTTGTATCATACTACGACTATTATCAGCCGGAAAGCTACATGCCTCAAACCGACACCTACATTGAAAAAGATGCTTCAATTAATGAAGTGATTGAACGATTGCGACTTGAGGCAGCCACTTCGCTTCTAGCCCGGAAAGACGTGATTGTGGTTGCTTCAGTTTCGTGTATTTACGGTTTTGGCCAGGCTGAAGATTTTGAAGGCGAAAGTTTTCACTTAGGTGTGGGTCAGAAAGTGGAAAAGCAAGATTTATTAAGAGCTCTAATTAATATTCAATATGAGCGAAATGACACTGAATTGCGGCCGGGCCGGTTTCGGGTTCGCGGCGATACTGTGGATTTGATCCAGGGTTCAGCTAACAGCAATATTGTCAGAATTGAACTATTTGATGATAAGGTCGAATCAATCTCAGATGTTGATAAAATGACTGGCCGCAAGATCAACGAACTAAGCGACATTTTTATCTACCCAGCCAAACCTTTTATTGTGCCGTCAGACCGGATTCCCAAAGCAATTAAATCAATCCGCGAAGAACTTAAAAGTAGGCTAAAAGAGCTGGGCGAACTCGAGGCTTACCGTCTTAATCAGCGCACTAATTATGATTTAGAGATGATTGAGCAACTGGGTTACTGCAAGGGGATTGAAAATTATTCCCGGCACTTTGACGGACGTAAGCCTGGCACCCCGCCGTTTACTTTAATGGATTTCTTTGAATACACCGCTAAAGACTGGCTACTTTTCATTGATGAAAGCCATGCTACTATTCCGCAGGTCGGCGGCATGTACGAAGGCGACAAAGCCAGAAAGAAAAATTTAGTTGATTACGGCTTCCGACTACCCAGCGCTTTTGATAATCGGCCGTTAAAGTTTAAGGAATTTGAAAAATATCTTAAGCACGTTATTTACGTTTCTGCCACTCCAGCGGAATATGAATTTAAAAATAGTGGTCAAGTCGTCGAGCAGATTATTAGGCCGACCGGGTTAGTCGATCCGCCGATTGTTATTAAGCCAGCTGAAGGTCAGGTTGATGATTTAGTTCAAGAGATTCAAACCGTTGTTAAAAAAGGTTACCGGATTTTAGTGACCACTTTAACCAAACGGATGGCTGAAGACCTAATGGTTTATTTATTGAACCAAAAAATCAAGGCTCAGTATCTGCATTCTGACATTGAAACTTTAGAGCGGATTAAAATTATCAAAAATCTGCGTTTGGGCAAATTTGATGTTTTGGTTGGAGTAAATTTACTGCGGGAAGGGCTGGATTTGCCCGAAGTGGCGCTGGTGGCGATTTTAGACGCGGACAAAGAAGGTTTTTTGCGCAATGCCCGAAGCTTGATTCAGACCATTGGCCGGGCGGCCCGCAACGTTGATTCCAAAGTGATTATGTATGCTGATAAAATTACCGCCAGCATTAAACAAGCAGTTAAAGAAACCAACCGCCGCCGCAAAATCCAACTAGCCCATAATAAAAAGCACGGCATTACGCCGAGAAGCATTATTAAAGCCGTGGCTGAAGAAGAAGTGGTAATTGAGCCGGGTGAAAAAGGCAAAGAATTAGAAATTGATAAATTAATTATTGATTTAGAAGGCCGGATGCGGGCGGCAGCTGAAGCTTTGGAGTTTGGAAAAGCTATAGAATTAAGGGATAAGATAGAACGTTTAAAGAAACAGATAAAGTAGCAGAGTCTCTTTACTTGTGCCTGTCTTCCCCCTCACCCGCCTGGTAATACTAAGTCCCTCTCCCTCGAGGGAGAGGGGGGCGAGCCAAAGAAGTTACACCCCTCACCTTTCGGTAAACTCAAGGTGACCTTGAGCTTAGTCGAACAGGTCACCCCACTGTGTAATACGGAATTCCCTCTCCCACAAGTGGAGAGGGAGAAATAAAAAAAAGAAACTGGAAGCCGGTTAAGACTCCCAGTCCATTTACATGGGGGTGATAAAGGAGCGATTAGCGGATTGGTTCCAGCCGCTGCGGGATGCCTTCCAGTAGGTTGGCGGCGAATCGAGGCCGCCCGGTCTGCTGGCTGAGTTTCTCCGCCAGTTCGGCAATGTCAACGACTTGATCCCGGATTTTGTTGAATTCCTGGATCGCTTTGTTGGCCTGCCGGATTCTTTGTTCGAGCTTGGCCAGCGCTCTCTCGCGCTGCTCCTGCTGTGCCGCCTGCTGTTCCAACTGGGCATTCCAGCTGGCTAGGCGCTCTTGCTCTGCCAGGCAGTGTTTTGCGAAATTACGAAGATCGGTTTCCCGATCCTCAATGTCTTGAATAACCTGTTGGTCATTCGGGACATAAGGAGCAGTAGCAATGTAGCAGGTCCCGCTCTCACTGAGCTTCAAGTGAACCCAGTGCCTCATTCCTGGCAAAGCAGTAAGTCCTTGCCCAAGGAGAATAAGACGCCCGTCATCATGACGAGCAATAGCCGAGCTCTCTCTACCCTCAAAAAAAGTAGCCCTGTACAGTTTCCCATTTCCGTTCATGATATTGCCTCCTTAAGTGGAGTGGGATGTTTGTCCTGATTTTACAGAACTAGATATAATAGCATAACTTGTATAATTTGTCAATCATTTTGTAATAATAAATAGCCAGACTAATTTAGAATTTTATAGAATAAAAAAATCCCCCCTACTTGCCGAAGCGTTCGGGGGGGATGGGGGGTTGGGGGCGCCGATAGGAGCCAGATTTAGGTGCTCCTCACGAGGAGGAGCTTCCTATTGGCCGCCGGCTTATAGCTGAAGCCAGCGAACCGCAGGAGAGCCCTGACCCGGTGGTGGGTCCGGACCCTGCGGGTCTGCGGCAGCCCGATGTCCCGGGCCATGGCCCGCAGAGACGCCTTGGCCGACCGGCCATTCGGAACAAATCCGAGAAAGATGCTGCGAAGCCGAAGTCGCTCCGCCTCCGCTTCCTCGGCGGTCTTGAACCGTAGGCTTCTGGCCACGATCATGGCATTGGCCTCAGCCTGGCTGAGCATGTCGGCCATGTGCCGCTGATGCCGCCAGATGGCGACGAAGTGATAGACGTAGATGCCAACAATACTGACAAGAAAAACGGAAAGAACGATCAGGAAAAGCATTTGATTCTCCCTCCTCTGATATGATAGTCACGCTTTTTAGCGTAACAGAGTATTGTATCATATATTAAAGAATTTGTCAATAAAAAATCATAAAATATGTCTAAAATTAAGGAAAATCTAGAGATTAGAAGTCAATTGCCTCACAAAAGTGGCGGTGATTTTATTGTTGTTCGTGGCGCCCGTGAACACAATCTAAAAAATATTGATGTGGAAATTCCGATTGATAAATTAACAGTTATTACCGGTTTATCAGGTTCGGGCAAGTCAACATTGGCTTTTGATACTCTTTATGCTGAAGGCCAACGCCGTTATGTCGAGTCATTATCAGCTTATGCGCGGCAGTTTTTGGGTTTAATGAATAAGCCTGATGTGGATCATATCTCCGGGTTGTCGCCAGCCATTTCCATTGAGCAAAAATCAGTGTCGAAAAATCCACGCTCGACTGTCGGCACAATTACTGAAATCACTGATTACCTGCGGTTGCTGTTTGCTCGGATCGGCCAGCCCCATTGCCCGAACTGCGGCAAGCGGATTTTCCCCCAGTCAGCTGAATCAATCGTTAATTTATTGATGAAAGAAAAAGCGGCAACTAAACTGGAAATTTTAGCCCCGATTGTGCGCGGCAAAAAAGGCACTTATGAAAAGAAATTTGAAGAATTGTATGATCAGGGTTTTGGTAAAATCAGAATTGACAATCAAATCCATCAATTATCAGACTGGGCTGAGATTAAATTAAATAAACAAATTAAACATAATATCGAAGTGATAGTTGACCGGTTAAGCCTTAAAAAAGGTAGCGCAGTGCGTTTGACTGAAGCAGTAGAAACAGCGCTGAATCTGGCTGATGGTTTGGTTTTGGCCATTGTTGGTAGCAAAGAAAAGTTTTTTTCCCAGCACAATGCCTGTATTGACTGCGGCATCTCTTTTGAGGAATTACAGCCTAGGATGTTTTCTTTCAATTCACCGTTTGGCGCTTGCCCAGCTTGTCATGGCCTAGGTATTTCACAGGAGGTTGACCCTGATTTAGTTGTGCCTGATAAAAAGCTCTCTTTAGCCGAAGGGACTTTGAAACCCTGGAAGACAGTCGGCGAAGGCTGGCGATTCCAGCAAGTAGAAGTGCTGGCTGATTATTACAAATTTGACTTATGGTCGCCGTGGCATAAGTTACCCCAAAAAATCCAGGATTTAATGTTGTACGGTAATGATGAAGAAATTAAATTTAATCTTGGCAATCGCGCAGGCACAAGTAGCTTTAGTTATACTGGCACCTTTGAAGGAATTATCCCGCAGTTGGAGCGTCTTTATAAACAAACTGAATCAGAATACCGGCGGGCAGAAATTGCTAAGTTTATGCGGATTAGTCCTTGCCCCAACTGCCTAGGCAAAAGATTAAAGCCTGAATCACTGGCAGTGACAATTGGTAATAAGAGTATCTGGGAGATTTCCGAACTGCCGATTGATAAACTGATTGAATTTTTTGATAATTTGACCCTTAACAAAGAAGAACAGGAAATCGCTAAATTGATTCTGCGCGAAATCAGAAATCGCTTAATTTTTTTGATTAATGTCGGTTTGGATTATCTGACTTTAAACCGCGAGGCTGGCACTCTAGCCGGCGGCGAAGCCCAGCGAATCAGACTGGCAACCCAGATTGGCTCGGAGTTGCGAGGAGTCTTATACATTTTGGATGAGCCTTCAATTGGTTTGCACCAGCGTGATAATCGGCGCTTGATTGATACCTTAAAGCAGCTGCGGGACATTGGCAACACGGTTTTAGTGGTAGAACACGATCAGGAGACAATTGAAGCCGCTGATTATGTGCTTGATTTAGGGCCTGGTGCTGGTATTCATGGCGGCAGAGTGGTTTGCAGCGGCCCGCCGGACCAAATTAAAAAGTGTGAAGATTCAATTACGGGGCAATATTTATCTGGCAAAAGATCAATCGAAGTACCGTTAAAGCGGCGTAAAGCTTTTGATTTCCTGGAGATTTTTGGCGCGCAGCAGCATAATCTCAAAAATATAGACGTCAGAATTCCTTTGAAAATTTTTACCTGTGTAACTGGAGTTTCCGGTTCAGGCAAGTCAACTTTGGTTAATGATATTTTATACAAGGCCTTGTATAAAATATTTTGGGCTACCACTGATTTGCCCGGTAAACATAAAAGATTAAAAGGTTATGGCAAGTTGGAGAAAGCAGTAATGGTTGATCAGTCGCCAATTGGCCGTACGCCCCGCAGCAACCCAGCCACTTATATTGGGGTTTTTACTTATATCCGAGAACTTTTTGCCGCCACGCCAGAAGCCAAAGCCCGGGGTTATAAAGTTGGCCGTTTTAGTTTTAATGTGCCAGGTGGCCGTTGCGAAGAGTGCGAAGGCGATGGCGTAAAAAAAATTGAGATGCATTTTTTGCCAGATGTTTACGTTGAATGTCAAACCTGCAAGGGCCTCCGTTATAATTCTGAGACCTTAGCGGTTAAATACAAAGGCAAAAATATTGCTGAAGTTTTGAATATGACAGTGGAAGAGGCCTTGAATTTTTTTACTAATATCCCGCGGATAAAAAATAAACTCCAAACTCTTTATGACGTTGGTTTGGGTTATATTACTTTGGGCCAGCCGGCCACAACCTTATCTGGCGGCGAAGCCCAGCGGGTGAAATTAACTTCAGAGTTGTCCAGAAAAGGCGGCGACACTCTTTATATTCTTGACGAACCAACAACGGGCTTGCATTTTGACGACATTAAAAAACTTTTGTCAGTTTTGAACCGGCTAGTTGATAAAGGTAACACCGTAATAGTAATCGAGCATAATTTGGACGTCATAAAATCTGCGGATTGGGTGATTGATTTGGGTCCAGAAGGCGGAGAAAGAGGTGGCAGAGTTGTCGCTGAAGGCACGCCGGAAAAAATTGCTAAATGTGAGAAATGGTCTTACACTGGAAAGTATTTGAAAAGAGTTTTAAAATGATAACAATTTTGATGTTTGGTTTTATATTTTAGATTTTCTGAAATGTTAGTCCAGATAGGGGTTTGGGGGCAAAACTGAGCCCCAAAATAAGGCCGTAGGGAGTTTAATGAGAGCTAAAGGGCGAATTTTGCCCCTAAAACTTTTGATTACTTTTGGTTACAAAAGTAACTGCCGAAGGCATAAAAATTTTCTTAAATTTCATATTATGTTGGCAGTTTTTTCGGTACTTTTGACATCAAAAGTACCACAAAAATGTTGGGGTGGCAAATTCTCTATCACGTTGATTATGCTTTTTATTCCTCTAGCCATGACGCTCAGTTGCCACCCCAAACCCCGTGGTGATTTTGATATCTTTAGAGATTAAAAACTAAAATAGATCTAAGAAATAAAAGAGGAAGGCATTTAGCCTTCCCGCCAGCGACGCCAAGGGATTCCCATCCGCCGACAAGCTTGTCGGAATCGGATTGGAGACTTTTTTCTGAGTCGCTCAAATTGACGAGGAGAAGTTTGATTGAGCTGTTGAGCCATTAATATCGCCTGATACAGACTAGTTATTGCGGCCATGATTTTCTCCTTTCTTATGAAGAACTATAAAGACTTTATCATTAATTACTTGTTGTCGTCAAAAAAGAAAAAAGGCCCGTTCAAAATCTCAGGGTCAAATGGAGGAAGGGGGTGGCCTCCTAACCTGAAATCGAGAACAGGGCCGGGGGTGTACGAGGTACAAAGATCAGTAAGAAAAAAGTGATTTCATGATAACCGATATCTAAATTTATGTCAAGCTTAAGCCACAAATTAGCTTATTTATCAAATAATCCTGGTTGTTATTTATTCAAAAATAAAGCCAGTAAAATTATTTATATTGGCAAGGCTAGAAATTTGAAAAAAAGAGTTAAGTCTTATTGGCAAAAAAATTCAGAAGATATCAAGACTAGAAAATTAGTTGAGGAGATTGCTGATTTCGATTTTATTATTACTGATACTGAAGTTGAAGCGCTTTTGTTGGAAGCAAAATTAATTAAAGAAAATCAGCCCAAATATAATATGGAACTTAAAGGTGGCGTTCGCTATGCTTACATTAAGATTACTAATGAAGATTTTCCGCGGCTAGAAACGGCCAGGACTTTCAAAAGAAGCGATAAGATATACGGACCATTTGCTTTAGCTAGCACCAGAAAGAATTTAATCAGGTTAGCTAATAGTTTATTTAAATTGAGAACAGAGAAAAGGAAGTCGGATCAAGTTGGAAATAAATATCGAATCCGATGTTCAACTGCTCCTTGGTTGAGATTAGTAACTAAAGAGGAATATCAAAGAGATATCGCTAAAGCGGAAATGCTTTTGAAAGGAGAAACTAAGAATTTAATTAAAGAATTAGAAGAAGAGATGAATAATTTTTCTCAAGATCAACAGTTTGAATTAGCGAAACTGCGTCGTGATCAGATTCAAGCCCTGGAAAATTTAGCCCAAGAGCAAAAAGTCCAACTGAGAAAAGCCTATGACCAAGATGTTATTAGCTATGTAAAATTGGCGAACAAATTTGTTGTTCAGTTGTTTAACATTAATAAAGGTGTGGTTTCCGGTCGCAAAGAATTCAAGTTTAAAATTCATCGGAGCGAAGAATTCCTATTTGATTTTTTAACCCAGTATTATTACAGCAATGAAATTCCGCAGGAAATAATAATTCCAGCAAAAATCAAAGACCAGAAAATTCTAGAGAATTATCTTACTAAATTATCCGGCCGAAAAACTGAAATTACCATTCCTCAGAAAGGCGACAAACTGAAATTATTGGAATTGGTTAAAAAAAATATTACGGCCAGCCTGGAGCGAGGTGACAGTGCTTTGTTTGAGCTGCAGCTTAAGTTAAGTTTGCCTCGCTTGCCAATTGTAATTGAATGTTTTGACGTTTCGAATTTGGGTGCCAATCAAATGGTAGGCTCAATGGTTTATTTTGAAAATGGCCGGCCGGACAAAAACAATTATCGTCGCTTTAAAATTAAATATCAAAGAGATCAGTCAGATTTTGATGCAATGAATGAAATAGTTTTTCGTCGGTATTACCGATTAAAAAAAGAAGATTCAGCAACCGCGAAGGCGCGATTGGCCAATCGCGCCTTCGCTGGCAGGGTTTTTCCCGATCTTATCTTGGTTGACGGCGGCAAACCCCAGCTTACAGCTGCTAGAGGCGCTTTGCGGTCACTGGGATTAGAATTGCCACTGGCTGCTTTAGCTAAAAAGCAAGAAGAATTATTTTTACCCGGCGCGAAATATCCACTCAGGTTACCTAAAAAATCAGACGCCTTGCATCTGATCCAGAAAATCAGAGATGAAGCTCATCGTTTTGCGATTGCTTATCATCGGTTGCTAAGAAACAATGATTTTAGAGATTAATTCCTCTTAATCACCTTTTTATTAATAATAAATAATAAGAAGTAGATTTACTTTCCTCCCCCTCTCCTTTATCCCCTCTCCCACCAGAGGAGAGGGAGCTTAGAAAATTCATTCCTTCTCCCCTTTGTGGGAGAAGGTGTCCGAAGGACAGATGAGGAGGAAGATAGATCAAGAATTTCCCATTTTTTTATTTCTTGCTATAATAATAACCTATGAAATTTATTAAGTTTTTAGTTTTAATATCGATTGTCAGCGCCTCGCTGGCTTTTTTAATTTGGCTAGCACAAAGATCATCTAGTGATGTTATTAATTCTAATCAAAACGAATTCAAACCAGAAACGACTTATACTAAGAGTTTAGAAATTACTGAAGGTTCAACTTACGGCACTTTGATGAGCGAGGCAGAAGTACCTACCACAACGCGCCAGGAAATTTTTGAAGCGGCTGAAGATATTTATGATTTAAGCACGGTTAGGTTAGGCCGAACTATTGATTTGATTTACGATAAAGCCACTGATCAACTGCAGCAACTGATTTATCAAATTGATACCGAAGAGAAACTTTACGTCAATTTACAAGCAACTACTACTGGTACTACCACTGAATCAATTTGGGTCGCAGAAAGAATCGCCATTCCATATGAAGTGAAAATTAAAACAGTATCAGGCTCAATTAAAACTTCAATGTATGAAGCGGCTTTGGAACAAGGTATTGATGAACGGGCAGTGATTGCTTTTGCTGATGCGTTTCAGTGGACAATTGACTTTGCTTGGGAAGTTAGAGAGAATGACACTTTTAAATTTATTTATGAAGAGCGCTATCTCGACGGGAAATATATAATGCCAGGCCAAGTTTTAGCTGGTAAGTTTGTTAACGACGGCAAAGCGCTTTACGCCTTATATTACGAAGAGACAAAAGACAATTTTGGTTATTTTGACGAAAACGGTGATTCAGCTGAAAGAACATTTCTGAAGGCGCCCGTAGCCTTTAAATATATAACCTCAGGCTTTACTACCGGCAGTCGTTACATTGAAGCTTTTAATATTTCAACTGGTCATCGGGCCATTGATTATGCTGCGTCTTACGGAACACCAATCCGTTCAGTCGGAGATGGGACAGTGGTTTTGGCTGGTTGGAACGGTTCTTATGGTAACAAAGTTAGTATTCGTCATAATTCGACTTACACTACCAACTATGCTCATATGTCTAAAATTGCCGTGAAATACGGCCAAAAAGTAACTCAAGGTCAGACTATTGGTTATGTTGGCTCTACCGGCCTTTCAACTGGCCCGCATCTTCATTATGAAATGGTTAAATACGGTACTAAAATCAATCCTTTAAAAGAAGTTTTTCCGCCCAAAGAAGGGATAAAAGAAGAGAATAAATCAGTTTATTTTGAGTCAATCAAAGATCTAAAAAGTCAGTTAGATAGATAAAAAATGCCCCTCCACCAAAGAGCCTGGGTAGGCTTATCTGATGGAGGGGGTTCTCGAAGGGGTCGAAAGGCCAAGGCGTTAGGGAGGTTTTAGCAAAGATGATGCATAAACCTTCCTCCATGGCCAATATCAAACTAGAACAATTTATTGATTTTGTCAAAATTATATTCTTGAAAATTAAGCGGAAAAGTGTTAAAATTTAGGTAATATGCCCCGTTAGAAATTAAATAGCGGGGTAATAAAGTGAAGATTAATTAATTTCTAACGGGATATGGCAGTTTTATATGTTGTTGCAACACCGATTGGCAATCTTAAAGATATCACTTTGAGGGCTTTGGAAATTTTGAAAGAAGTTGATTTGATTGTCTGCGAAGACACGCGAGTAAGTAACAAATTATTAAATCATTATAAAATTGATAAGCCGACCATTAGTTATCATCAGCACAGTGATATTGTCAAAACTGACCGAATTATTGCTGAACTAAAGAGTGGCAAAAATATTGCACTGGTTTCCGATGCTGGTACGCCGGGAATTTCTGATCCGGGTAACAAGTTAGTAGCTGCGGCAGTCGCAGCTGGAATTAAAGTGATACCAATTCCCGGACCATCAGCAGTAGCGGCTGCTTTATCGGTCGCCGGCTTGCCTACTGATCGTTTTTTATTTTTAGGTTTTTTACCCCACAAGAAAGGCCGAGAAACTTTGATTAAGCAAATTATTGAAAGTAAATATACAATAGTTTTTTACGAATCAGTCCATCGGATTATTAAAACTCTAGATCAATTGAAAAAATTTGGCCTTGAACGCCAGGTGGTAGTTTGTCGGGAGTTAACCAAAATGTTTGAAGAAGTAGTTCGAGGGGATATCGAGGAAGTTTTAAAACATTTTGAAGGAAAGGAACCCAAGGGAGAGTTTGTAGTTGTGATTGAGGGGAAATAATAGAAAATAATTTTCAATTTCTAATTTTCAATTTACAATCAATTTTCAATGAATCAATTTTTAAATATCTAAAAATAAACTATTTAAAAATTGAAAAATTGTGACATTCTGTGACATTCATTGAAAATTGTAAATTGGTAATTGAAAATTAAGATTGGTGATTTTATCAAACTATGAAAGATAATCAAGAAAAATTTTATATAACTACGGCTATACCATATGTAAATGCCAGTCCACATATTGGCTTTGCTTTGGAATTGGTTCAAACCGACGTTGTCGCTCGTTATCGTCGTCAGGCCGGAGATGACGTTTTCTTTTTGACCGGCGCTGATGAGAACAGTTTGAAAAACGTCCAGGCCGCTGAGAAAGAAGGAATCCCAACTCGGAAATTGGTTGACAGAAATACTAAGAAATTTATTGAATTAGGCAAAGTCTTGAATATTTCAAATGACGACTTCATCCGAACAGTTGAAGAAAAGCATTTTAAGGGCGCCCAGAAGCTTTGGTCAGCCTGTAAACCCAAAGACATCTATAAAAAGAAATACAAAGGCCTTTACTGTGTTGGTTGCGAACAATTTTATACGGAAAAAGAATTAGTTGACGGCAAATGTCCGGAACACCAAACAGCACCCGAGGTAGTTGAAGAAGAAAATTATTTTTTCAAACTTTCAAATTATCAAAAACAGTTAGAGAAAATTATTGAATCCGATGAGTACAAAATTGTGCCGGAAACCAGAAAAAATGAAGTTTTGAGTTTTATTCGGATGGGGCTGGAAGATTTTTCAATTTCTCGTTCACAGGCCCGGGCGAAAAATTGGGGCGTGCCAGTGCCAGGCAATGAGTCGCAGGTGATCTATGTTTGGTTTGATGCTTTGAGTAATTATATCACCGGTCTTGATTATGCCACTGAAGGCAAACTCTACAAAAAATACTGGCCGGCTGATGTTCATGCGATTGGCAAAGGGATAATTAGGTTTCACGCGATTTATTGGCCAGCTATGCTTCTTTCCGCCGGGGTGCCATTGCCCAAAGTTTTATTTGTCCATGATTATATTAATATCGGCGGTGCGAAGATGTCTAAATCTTTAGGAAACGTCATTGACCCTTTTGAGTTAGTTAAAAAATATGGTACTGATTCGGTTCGTTATTATTTGTTGCGTTACATCCATCCTTTTAAGGATAGCGATTTTGATCTTAAAAAGCTCGAAGAAATATACACGGCTGATTTAGCCAATGGCTTGGGGAATTTAGTCAATCGCGTTTCTGGCTTAATTGAACAAAATAGTGTTAAAATTAAAATAGAGGTTAAAGTAAAACAAGACCAAGAAATTGATAAAATGATGAACAGCTTTTCCTTTGATCAGGCGCTAAAACGCGTTTGGGATAAAATTGCAAAAGTCGATGGGTTTATTTCTAAAAAAGAACCTTGGGTTTTAGCCAAAGCAGGCAAAATTAAAGAATTAACTGAGGTTCTGGAGCAGTCAGCCAATGAAATTTTAGGGGTTAGTCGTTTGCTCCAGCCGTTTCTACCCAGCACGGCTGAAAAAGTGAAAAAGATTTTCAAAGCAAAAAGGATTAAAAAAGTCCAGCCATTGTTTCCAAGACTGAATTAATAGTCATTGCGAATCCCGACGTAGTCAGGGTCCTCGCAATGACAAATGAAAACATATGTATTTAACAATTTTTGATCTCATCCTGCTTTTAATTCTTTTTCTTTTCATTGCTTTTGGTTTTGCCCTAGGTTTAATTCAGACATTTGGTGCGTTAGTCGGATTGGTACTAGGAGCCTGGGTAGCGGGAATGTATTACGAACAATTGGCGAGCTTTTTAGCTCCTTTTTTATTAAATAACTTTGTCTTGGCAGATATTGTTTCCTTTATTATAATTTTTACTCTGATCAGTAGATTGACCGGTTTAGTTTTTCATATTATCAATAAAATTTTTAATATCATTTCATTCATTCCTTTTACAAAAAGTCTAAATCGACTACTCGGAGCCTTATTTGGATTCATCGAAGGAGTACTGGCCCTAGGTTTGATTTTATATTTTATTTCCAAGTTTGATATTTCTGAATGGTTCACTGGAGTTTTGGCCGGTTCTAAAATAGCACTGTGGCTGATTAAAATGGCAGGGATTTTAACCCCGCTTTTGCCTGAACTGATTCGTTCAGTCCAGTCTGTAATATAATTATGTTATTTGATAGTCACGCCCATCTAAATTTTGGAGATTTTGAAGATGATTGGCAGCAAGTAATTGCCGATTGTCAGAAAAATAATATCTGGCTGGTTAATGTTGGCTCTCAACTTGAAACCAGTAAAAAAACTATTGAAATTGCTGACCAATATGACCAAGGTGTTTATGCGGCTGTTGGTCTTCATCCGATTCATGTTTCTGGTAGTAATTTTCAGCCTGAAGAATTCAAAATAGATAATTATAAAAAATTAATCGAGTCTTCCGAAAAAGTAGTAGCCATCGGGGAAACGGGCTTGGATTTTTTTCACAATGACAAAAATCATGGTAATCAAAAGAAAGTTTTTGTTCAACAGATTGATTTAGCCAGAGAATTTGATTTGCCGTTGATTTTACACGCTAGGAATAGCAAAGATGGAATTAGAAATGCTTATAATGAAATTCTGAAGATTCTAGCGATCAAGCGATCAAGCGATCTAGTGATCAGAGGAGTGATTCATTGTTTTGGTGGAACCCTGGATGAAGCGAAAGCTTTTCTAGATCTTGGTTTTTTTATTGGTTTTACTGGTGTTATTACTTTTCCTAAGGTTAGTAACCTGGTTAAGGTGGTTGAGAATATACCTTTAGATAGAATCTTAGTCGAAACTGATTGCCCGTTTCTAGCCCCCCAGCCGGTTCGTGGCCAGCGCAATTTACCCCAATATGTCCGCTACGTCGCCCAAAAAGTTGCTGAAATTAAACAAATCAGTTATAATGAGATTGAAAAACAAACCTGGCAAAACACAACTAATTTATTTAAGTTGTAGTGCGCAAATATGCCACATTTGAGTGATCCGTGCCCGTGCGGCTCAGGAAAGCTCTACGGCGAGTGTTGCGGGGCGGCCGAAGAATGTGATTGCGGCTCAGGCAAGCCCGCTGGTGAGTGCTGTTACTAGTTTTAGAGTCTGTTTCGTCTTAAGACGGGACAAGCCTAGTATAAAAAAACTCTAAACATTAAGTTTTTAGAGCATTTTGATTTCGTCGGCCGCAAGGCCGTTTTTGTATAGTTTAAATTCAATTGATTTTTACTTAACGATAATGTTTTAATGTAACATTGACAATTTTATTACTTAATGTATAATAGGGTTAATTTCAGAAAGAAAGGGGGCGTGTATTAGAGATGAAAGGTATCCTGGAAGTTTCTGGCGATAAAGAAGCTCGTTGTTTTGCTGATCCATTGGAAGCAACAGTTGATGGTCAGCCAGTGTTGATCGATCGTTTTTCGTTGCCAGAAGGCATTACTATCGGTGACGAAGTAGTTGTCGAAGATACGCCGTGTGGCACAGAAGACCAGACTGGTCGCTTCATTCATCGGGTTGTATCTCGTAAACCCATTGGCGGTCGTTTACCGACAGCCTGTCCTGAACCTTGCCGCGCTTTTTCTCTCACAGGATAGCGCAACGACAAATAAATCAGCCGCTCTTTGGAAAGGCCTACCTCAGTAGGTCTTTTCCTTTTGCCGCCAAAACCCAATTTGAATCTGGTTGATTTTTGGCTTTAGCTAGTTAAAATCTTGACTTTTTTATATCTGAATGGTAAGGTGGCGATAAGAGAAAAAAGGAGGGTTTTTGCCCTTCACAATTTATTTTAGGAATGAAAGGAGGTGAAAGAGAGATGGTTATTAGCAGACAGGAGTTACTTGCAAAGGGGCGAATGGAGCTTTTGGCGCTACAACCCGAAGATGTAGCTGGCCGTCAACTTCAACGGGATGAGATTGAGGCCATTTTCGGGGCTTGCGATGCTTTTTGGCTTCATCCGACAGAAAGAAGTCCAGAAGCGCCACATGCCTTACTGACCAGTGGCCTTCATAGTAACGGTTACGTCAACTGTCGTTTGGTACTAATGCGAACCAACCTTTGTCAGATTATGGCTGCTCAGTTAGTCCAGCTACTCCGGGGCAATTATCAAGGAACGATTGAATGGGTTGTTGGTTCACACTCGGCGGCTACTGACTTGACAAAGGACGTCGCCAACTTGGCCGGCGCGAATCATTATCCCTTAGAAAAGGGCCCTGATGATACTCAAGTTTGGGGAAAGGTGGTCATTCCCGAGGATGCCTCTGTGCTCCACGTTGAAGAGTTGAGGACTACAGCCAAGACTACTTTAGCTGTTCGCTCGGGAATCAGAAAAGGAAATCCATATCCGGTGAATTTCATTCGGTGGTTGCCGATTCTGATTGACCGCCCAGAGGCAGGTCAAGGCAATGAAGTTGACGGCAGTCTGGTTATTTCCTTAGTTCGCTACGAAATTTGGACCAGCAGACCGGAAGCTTGTCCCTTGTGTCAGCATGGATCTAAAGTGGTCAGGCCATCGGAACTTAGGAATTGGCAAATGCTCGTCGAATCGATGAAGACCTGAAATATTCTGAAACGAAAGAGAGGTGAAGAATAATGAGCTTTCTAGATAAGTTGCGTGAGACGCAAAACAGAAACAACAGCCGAGTTTGTGTCGGTCTTGATCCTGATCCGGAGAAGTTGCCAGTATGTTTCAAAACTATCCAAGACTCCTTGCTGGAGTTCGGTATGAGGATTGTTGATGCCACGGCTAAGTATGCCTGCATCTTTAAGCCCAATCAAGCTTTTTGGGCGCATGTTGGTGCTGAAGACGAGTTGGCGGAGTTGATTCACTATATCTATGACCGATTTGGCTTGCCAGTGATTCTTGATGCCAAGCGAGGTGACATCGGCAACACCGCCCGGTTCTATGCCAAGGAAGCTTTTGAGCGTTACGGCGCCGATGCTTGCACCATCAATGCCTATTTAGGCACTGATACTCTGGAGCCCTGGTTGGGATCAGGCAATGACAAGGCGATCTTCGTCCTCTGCCACACCACGAATCCCGGAGCCGGCGAGTTTCAGGAGCAACTGTTGGAATATAACCGACGGCCGCTGTTTGTTGAGCTGGCCAAAGCAGCAACAGATCGTGGCTTGGTTAACAGCCAGGAGCACCCGGAGACAGCAATAACGGTGGGTTTAGTGATGGCTGCAACGTTCCCAGAGCAATTAGTTGCTCTCCATGATGTGATTCCTGATGCCACGCCGTTACTGATTCCCGGCATCGGGAAGCAAAAGGGCGAACTCGAAAGCACTTTGAAGAATGCCCAGCGCTACCCATTTGTCATCAATTCTTCTGGTGCGATCATCCACGCCAGCCGAGGTTCTGATTTCGCCGCAGTCGCAGCCCAGAAAGCCAAAGCCCTCCGTGACCAAATCAACGAGGCGCTAGCAAGTCTGGCTGCCTGAAAGCCATTGGCTTCTTTATTAAGGAGGTGATGCCATGGTCAAGAATCACAACACTGGTACGCTTCCGGATCTTTCTCGTAAGTATGGTAATCAGCCAATGTCGCCTGCCTGTCAGAAGGTGCAAAAGAAGCCTGGCATGTACTGCCGAAACTGCCGGCACTATAGAGGCAATTGCCATTAACTAGGAGGGTTTCCAAGTTTGTAAGGCCCGTCTTCGACTGGTGCAAAAGCACTGGTTGTCGACGGGTTTTCTTTTTTATTTACCTTGTTTTTTAACCCCTCCTAACCTCCCCTTATATTAAGGGGAGGAATTTTTGGTTTGTCTTCCCCTCACCCGGCCTCCGGCCACCCTCTCCCCGTTATTTGTATTTCTAAAGTGGGTGAGGGTGTTCGTAGATTAGTACCACTTTTTATGTTAAAATATCATTATGGAAATTAATCTTAAAACCCTCAATCCCGAGCACCCCGTAAGTCGCTTCGCTCCTACGGGGCAAGAAAAAAGGCCGTATATTTTATGGAAAATGAACAATTAAATTTGAATAAGTTAAATGCCGAACAAAAGCGGGCCGTCCAACATATTGAGGGGCCTCTTTTAATTGTGGCTGGCGCTGGTACTGGTAAGACCACGGTAATTACCCAACGCTTGGGCCACTTGATTGAACAAAAAAAAGCCAAAGGCGATGAAATTTTAGCCCTGACTTTTACTGACAAAGCGGCTGGGGAAATGGAAGAGCGGGTTGATAAACTTTTACCGTATGGCTATGTTGATTTATGGATTTCAACCTTTCATTCCTTTGCCGAGAAAATTCTAAAGGATAATTCGCTCGAGATTGGTATTCCTAATGATTTTAAATTATTAAACCAGACCGAACAGTGGTTGCTAATTCGCCAGAATTTAGACAAGTTCAATTTGGATTATTACCGGCCGCTGGGTAATCCCACTAAATTCATTCATGCCTTAGTAAAACTTTTTTCCCGAGCTAAAGACGAAGCAGTTAGCCCGCAAGATTATATTAAATATGCTCAAGATCTGAAACTGAATTCTGATTCCACTGATTTTATCAAAAGCTTATTTGATAAAGAAACCATTAAGTCTTTATCAAAAAAAGAAAAAAAAGAATTAGCAGTTCATGAAATTAAGAAAGCCCAGGAAGTGGCTGATGCTTACCATACTTATCAGCAGTTGCTTTTGGACAGTAACGCGCTTGATTTCGGTGATCTGATTAATTATTGTTTGAAACTCTTTAAAGAACGACCGGCAATTTTAGCCAAGTACCGGCAGAAATTTAAATACATTTTGGTTGATGAATTTCAAGACACTAATTATGCTCAGTATGAGCTGATAAAACTGCTGGCTGAACCGCGGCAAAATATCACGGTGGTTGGGGATGATGATCAGTCTATTTACAAATTCCGTGGCGCCTCAGTTTCAAATATTCTGGAGTTTAAAAAAGATTATCCTAAAGCTAAGGAAATCTTTTTGGTTAAAAACTATCGTTCAACTCAAGATATTCTCGATCTTTCGTATAAATTTATTAAACAAAATGATCCAGACCGGCTGGAAGTTAAGTTAGCAAGCGATCAAGTTAGCAAGCGATCAAGTAAAAATAAATTGAGCAAGAAGTTAATTTCACAAAATACAGACAGAGCAATAATTAATCATTTCCATTTTGAAAGTGTTGAAGACGAGGTTAGGGGAGTGATTAAACAAATTATTGATTTAAAGCAAAAGGATAAAGAGGCGACCTGGAATGATTTTGCAATTTTAGCCCGGACCAATGAATCGGCTAATTTATTCGTAATGGGATTTTCCCAGACGGATATTCCGCACCAGTTTTTAGCCTCCCGCGGTCTTTACGGCAAAGTAGTAGTACTTGATATTCTGGCTTATTTGAGATTACTGGATAATTATCATGAAGGTTCAGCCATGCACCGGATTTTGAGTCTGCCGATTTTTGGTTTTGAACCTAGAGAGTTGGTTGAATTCAATTACTGGGCTGATCGCAAGGGCCGGTCGTTGTATCAAAATTTACAGTTTGTTTTGACCTTGGCTAGTGCCAGCCAAGAAACAAGGGAAAAAATCAAAAAATTGCTAGGTTTTATTGAACGCCACAGTGAGTTAGCCAAACAAAAAAGTGTCGGGGAAGTGGTTATTGCCTTTTTGGAAGACACTGGCTATTTGCAGGCGATGGCTCGGGAAGACAGCCTGGCCACCCAGCAGATGACTCGATATTTAAATCAGTTTTATAAAAAAATTAGGGATTTTGAAAATTCATTTGAAGATAAATCAGTCAAAAATTTCTTAAATTTGATTGATTTAGAGCTGGAAGCCGGTGAGGCTGGCTCGCTTGAGAATAACATTGAAGAAGGTCCAGAAAGCGTCAAAATCATGACTGTTCACGCCGCCAAAGGCTTGGAATTTAAATATGTTTTCATTGTTAATTTAGTTGATCGTCGGTTTCCAATTGATGACCGTAAAGATCCAATTGAACTGCCGGATAGTTTGATTAAAGAAATCATACCCGAAGGCGATATCCATTTGCAGGAAGAACGCCGGTTATTTTATGTGGCAATGACCCGGGCTAAAAATGGTTTATTTTTCACCAGTGCTTCAGACTACGGCGGCCAGCGCAAAAAACGCCTATCCCGATTTATAACAGAGTTAGGCGAAATTGGTTTTTCGGTTCAGTCTGATGGTGCGGCTACTAAATCCAAAGGATTACTTGAAAGTCGAATTGAAAAAATTGGCGCTGAAATAGAAAGTGCTGACTTAGAAAATATTATTCCAGCCAAATTTTCTTTTACTCAGCTTAAAGCATTTGAGAGTTGTCCTTACCAATACCGTTTTGCCCATATTTTGCGTATTCCGGTGCGGGGCAAGGCCCAGTTTTCTTTTGGTAAAACTATTCACAACACCTTGCAGCAGTTTTTTGAGCTGGTCCGTCAGCGCGCCGGGGTTGAACAAATTGATTTATTCGGCGAGATTCACAAAAACACAAAAACACAAAAACACAAAAACACAGAGATTGTTAGTTTGGAGGAGTTGTTGGCGATTTATGAGAAAGCTTGGATTGATGATTGGTATGCCTCGCGCAAAGACCAAGATGAATATAAGCTCAAAGGCCGCAAAGCCTTAACTGAATTTTATAAAGAAATCGAAAAAAAGTTGCCAGTACCAAAGTATATTGAGCAGCCGTTTAATCTAAGGCTTGAAGAAAATGGTGACGAATATACCATTAAAGGAGTAATTGACCGGGTTGATCCGCTGGACGGCGGAATTGAAATCATTGACTATAAAACCGGCGCTGGCAAAACCGAAAAGACTTTTCAGGCTGAAGATAAAGAACAACTGCTGATTTATCAGCTGGCCGCTAAGCAGGTCTTTGGCGAGAAAGTGGAGAATTTGTCATTTTATTACGTTGAAACAGGCAATAAAATTTCATTTTTGGGCACAGACAAAGACTTAGCTAGCATGAAGAAAAAAATTATTGCCACTATCGAAGAAATCAAGAAAGGTAAGTTTCCACCCCAGCCAGGCCAGATTTGCAAATGGTGCGATTTTCGAAATATTTGTGAATACAGGGCTTTTTAAAATATGTCAGTTAAAAAGGCAATCGTTATTATTTTAGCTGCTTTAGTAGTGGCTGTTAGTGCAGTTGGAATTTTAACTTTCTTGAAAGACAATTTGTTTAATCCAACTGATAAAAATATAATAAAGCAAAATTTAAATATGGCTAGTGAACAAAAAATTATTCGGCCGCCGGCTGTAGCCGGAGCCTTTTATCCAGGTTCAAAAAATGAAATTGAAAACCTGATCAATAATTTTTTTGTTAATGTCAACGTTGAACAATCAACTGGAACGCCAAAGATTTTAATCGTGCCTCATGCGGGTTATATTTATTCCGGCCAGGTGGCTGCTTATAGCTTCAAACAGCTACAGGGTTTAGGTATTAAGCGAGCGATCATTATTGCGCCATCGCACCATTATCCGGTTTCGGGCTTGGTTTTATCTTCAGCCACTCACTGGCGAACACCTTTGAGTTTAATTAAGGTGGCTGAAATCAACAAAGATTTAGCTAGTGAGAATAATTTTGAGGTCAGTGATCAAGTCCATGAGCCAGAACATTCAATTGAGGTTGAAGTTCCTTTTATCCAGGTAGTTGATCCGGCGATTGAAATTGTACCGATTATTGTTGGCCAGCTCAGTACTTCTCAACAAACAGAATTTGCCAAAGTTTTAGAAAAATATTTGGATTCGCAGACAATTTTAGTAGTCAGCGTTGATTTGTCGCATTATCATCCTTATGAGCAAGCTTTAAAATTAGATCAACAGTCAATTGACGACACTTTGAAGTTAGATTCCAACGGAGTTTTAGATGACGAGATTGATGCACCTTGGGCAGTTTCAGCTGTGTTGCAGTTAGCTAAAGAAAAAGGTTGGCAGCCAAAACTTTTAAACTATCAAAACTCGGGAGACGTTACTGGTGATAAATCAGGAGTGGTTGGATATGCGGCAGTCGGATTTTATTCACAAGAACAAAAAGATGAGTATTTGGAAAGCGAAAAGCAAGAATTATTGGGAGTGGCTCGGACTACTCTGGAGTTATATTTAACCGAAGGAAAAGTTTATGAACCTCAGACTGACAATCAAAAATTCAAAGAGAAACGCGGTGTATTTGTAACTTTGAATAAAAACGGAAATCTTCGGGGTTGTATTGGCTATATTCAGCCGGTCAAATCTTTAATTGAAGCAGTGAGGGATAATGCTATCTCAGCGGCCGTTCATGACAGTCGCTTTGAACCGGTTGACGCTATTGAACTTAATGATATTAAAATTGAAATTTCGATTTTGACTATACCCAAACCTGATATTTTAGAGAATATTATTGAAAATCATTACGGTGTCGTTTTACAACAGGGTAACAACGGAGCAACTTATTTGCCGCAAGTCTGGGATGATTTATCTGATCCAGATGAATTTTTTTCGTCACTTTGCCTGAAAGGCGGAATGTCGCTAGATTGCTATAAAGATCCGAAGACCGAATTAATGTCTTACCGAGCGATTGTTTTTCGTGAGTAACTTTATTATCGTCATTGCGAGTCCCGATGAAATCGGGACGAAGCAATCTTTTAATCCAAAGAGATTGATTCGTCCCCCGACTTTACGTCGGTGGTCCTCGCAATGACACCAGGAAGTCAATTGCCTTCTTTGTGTCATTTTGTTATAATAAATCCGACTCCGAAACAAGTTTCGGAGTATCGGGGCGGATTTTTATGCAAGGTGTCCCGACTCCGTCGGGACAGTATTATTCTCAATACTCGCCCTCATCCCAAGCAAACTTTAGGGTTTTCGGGCGAAACCATAATGAAAACGTTTTTGAATGTAATTTGTCGTAATTATGACAATGAGAGTTTTCCTATTTTTTGTTACAGTTGGAACCATTTTATTTTGGGCAGGCTGGGGGATTATTATTTTTTTTCTTGACCCAGAGCAGGCAACGGTTCTGAGTTTAGCGATTTTTTATGTCAGCTTATTTTTGGCTTTAGTTGGCACTATATTTTTATTCGGCAATGCCTTGCGAACCAGGTTTTTAAAACGGCAATTGCTCAACAATCGTTTAAGCACATCATTACGCCAGGCAGTATTTTTTAGCGCTTTGATTTTCGGCTGGGGCCTGCTTCAAATTTACGGCCTGGCCACCTGGTGGAATATAATTTTACTAATTTTAGCCTTGACGATTTTAGAATTTTTCTTTATCAGCCGGCGAAAGCGGGGGAGTCCTCCGCCGGTAGATTTTTATGAAAGAACAGATCAAACAACTTAAAGATAAATTTTTGCAGGAAGTTGAAAAAATCAGCGACCTGGCTGGTTTGGCTGAGTTGGAAATTAGATATTTAGGCCGTAAGGCCGGTGAGCTGACCAAAATTTTGCGCGGCCTTAAGGATGTGCCGGGAGTTCAGCGCAAGGAAATTGGTCAACTGGCTAATGAATTTAAAAAAGAAATTGAGGAGAAAATCGAAAAAGCGAAAAAACTGATCCAGGTCCAAGCCAAAACTGAATCTAAAGTTGACGTTACTTTGCCCGGCGTCAGTTTTCCTGAGGGACACCTTCATTTGGTGACCCAAGCAATCCGAGAGATTGCTGAAATCTTTGAACAAATTGGTTTTGTCCGTCGCCGCTATCCAGAAGTTGAGTGGGACTGGTATGCTTTTGAATCTTTAAATATGCCGCTCGAACATCCAGCGCGGGATGAGTGGGAGACTTTTTTTATTGATAAAAGTCCGATTGGGCCCAAAGGCCAGCGGGTACTTACTCCTCATTCGACTTCAGGTACTGCACGGGAATTGGAATTTCAAAAACCGCCAATCAGATCAATTAATATTGCCAAATGTTATCGCCGGCAAATTGACGCTTCTCATGTGCCGATGTTTCATCAATTCGACGGTTTATTGGTCGATGAAAAAGTAACTATTACCAATCTGAAAGGCACTTTAGATTATTTTGTTAAGCAGTTTTTTGGTTCAGAAAGAAAAGCTCGAATCAGGCCATTTCACTTTAGGTTTACTGAGCCAAGCTTTGAAGTTGATGTTTCCTGCGGCATCTGTAATGGTAAGGGTTGCAAAGTCTGCAAAGAAGGTTGGCTAGAACTTGGCGGAGCCGGCATGGTTCACCCCAATGTCTTGAAGGCTGCCAAAATTGATCCAAAGAAGTATTCAGGTTTTGCCTTTGGCTGGGGAGTCGAGCGAACCTATATGATGAAGTCAGGTCTAAGTGTGCCAGATATCAGATTGTTATACTCGAATGATTTAAGATTTTTAAACCAATTTTAGTTAGCTTGTAGCTTATTAGCTTTTTAGATTAAGATAGATTAAATAAATCGACCCTAAAAAGCTAATAAGCTACTTCCTAAAAACTAAATATGAATCGCCAAATTTCTTACAATTGGATTAAGGAATTTTTGAGAACTGACGCTACGCCAGCAGTTTTTGCCCGTGAGATGTCATTGAAGAGTATGACAGTGGATCGGGTTGAAAAGGTTAAGCCGGTTTTCAAAGGTGTAATTACAGCCCAGATTTTAGAAATCAGCAAGCACCCAAATGCTGATAAGTTGAAATTGGTCAAAGTTGATGCTGGCAAAATCAAGCCAACTGTAGTTTGCGGGGCGACTAACATCAAAGTCGGCCAAATTGTGCCTTTGGCTACTGAAGGAGCAAAAGTTCAAAATCCAGTTGAGGCAGGCAAAACTTTTACTGTTAAAAAAGCTAAAATCAGAGATGTTGAAAGTCGGGGGATGATGTGTTCGCAAAAAGAACTGGGTTTAGGCGAAGACCATCAGGGCATAATGATTTTACCCGACAAGACTCCAGTGGGCGTAGCCTTGGAGGAAGTTTTGGCACTTGACGATTATATTCTAGATGTTGAGATAACCTCGAATCGGCCAGATGCAATGTCAGTCGTTGGCCTGGCGCGCGAAGCAGCAGCGGTTTTAGGCACGAGCTTAAAATTAGGTATGCCTCAGTTAAAACTCGATTTTGACCAGGAAATTCCTTTATCAATTGAAAACGAGGAGCCAAAACTTTGCCCGCGCTATCAATCAATTGTGATGACTGATGTGAAAGTTGAGCCGTCACCACTTTGGCTCCAGCTGCGTTTAATGCAATCCGGCATCAGGCCGATTAATAACATGGTTGATATCACTAACTATATTTTGCTCGAATATGGCAAGCCGATGCATGTCTTTGATTACGATAAATTAGCTAATACTAAAAAAGAAGGTTCTATCGGGAAAGAAATTATTATCCGAAAAGCTAAAAATGCCGAGAAGATTTTAGTTTTGGATGGCCAAGTATATAAACTTGAACCACATCATTTAGTAATTGCTGACGCCAAAAGACCGATTGCGATTGGCGGGGTAATGGGCGGAGAGGAAACGGGTGTAGATGAAAAAACCAAGACGATTGTTTTTGAAACGGCGGTGTTTAATCCGGTGATGATTAGAAAAACTGCTCGCGAGTTAAATTTGCATTCAGAATCTTCAGACTTATTTGAAAGAGGTCTTCATCCAGAGTCAACTTTTATTTCTTTGCTGCAGGCAATAGAGCTGACTAAGAAATTAGCCAAAGGCAAAGTCGCTGGTCCGATTATTGATATCTGCAGTGCTGATTATAAACCGACCAAGATTAAATTCGATACTGCTGATATCAAGCGCCATTTGGGCATTGAAATTGAAACCGACAAAGTTAAAAATATTTTAGAGTCATTAGGTTTTGAAGTTTCAGGTCAGAAAGTTTTGGGAGTAAAGGTGCCGTGGTGGCGCGAAGGTGATGTTGCCTATGATTATGATTTAATTGAGGAAGTAGCCCGGATTTACGGTTATCATAATTTGCCAACTGAGCTGCCAACAGGTGAAATACCAGTCACCAAGAGGGAACAGGGGTTAAAATGGGAAGATCGGGCCAAAGATTGGCTGGCTGGCCTTGGTTTTACTGAAGTTTATAATTATTCGATGGTCTCCAAAGAATTATTGCACAAGGTTTCTTTTTCAGCCAAGGAATCACTCAGAATTGATAATCCATTAAATGAAGAAATGGAATATATGAGGCCGACTTTAATTGCCCAGATTTTACAAAATGTGGCGGATAATTTAAATAGTTTTCCTGAACAGCATCTCTTTGAATTGAGTAATATATATTTAGTCCAGAAAGAAAATAGTTTACCGACCGAACTGTCGAAACTAACCGGCGCAATTATCAGTCAAGATTCATTTTTGAAAGCCAAAGGTGTGGTTAAATTTCTATTGAAGAAATTAGGTGTTAATAATTATAAGATGGAGTTGACTGATCCAAAATGTCCGCTTTGGCAGAAAGATTTAGCTTTAGATGTTTATAAAGGTAAACAATTTATTGGTCAATTTGGACTGGTTAAACAAAACATTTTGGATAAATTCGATATCAAAAAACCAGTTGCTTTATTTGATTTTGATTTTTTGGCTTTGGCAAAAGTTGCCACTACCGAAAAAAATTATGAGCCAATTCCCGAGTTTCCTGGTATTGAGAGGGATTTAGCCATTGTTATTGATCAAAAAGTAAGCTGGCTCGAGGTTAGCCAATTAGTTGCAAAAACTGATAAACTAATTGTAGAAATTGAATATCTTAGTACCTTCGTTGACATTTCTTTGGGCAAAGGCAAAAAAAGTCTGGCTTTTAGAATGACTTTCCGGTCGCCTGAACGAACTTTGAAGTCTGAGGAAGTTGATGAGATTATTAAAAAACTGGTTAGAAAACTGGAGCAGAACTTTCAAGCAAGGTTGAGATAGTTTTTAGCTTGTAGCCCCCCATTTTTTGCCGTTTATAGTAAAAGGTGGTTGAAAAATTAAAAAGTGGGGGGCTAACAGCTAACAGCTAATTTATGTTAGAAACTTCAAAGGATTTACTTTTTGTTGTTTTGGCCTTTTGTATTCTCTGGTTTACAGTTTTTGTCTGTTGGGGACTGTATTATATGATCACGATGTTGCGTAATGCTAGCAAAATGACGGCTAGTATCCGCGAAAAACTAGAATTAGTCGACAAGATTTTAAAACTGGTGAAAGATAAACTGGAGAAGGGTTCCAACCACATGGCCTTGATTTCTGATTCGGTGATTAAGTTGGTCGGATTTTTTATGGAGAAACAGAAAACCGGCTCAGGCAAAAACAAAAAGAAGAAAAAGAAATAAATTAAATATAGTCATTGCGAGGAGTCCCGACAAAATCGGGACGACGAAGCAATCTCTGAAAAGAGAGATTGCTTCGCTCCCTTCGGCCTACGCCGACTGAAGTCCCGATTTATCGGGACGAAAGTCGGTCGCTCGCAATGACACTCATGGTTAAAGGAAAGCTTGCTTTCCTCGGAAGCCATTATTAATTAAGGTTTCCAAAACTATAAAAAACTATGTCGTTTGTCCATCTCCATGTCCATTCGCATTATTCACTTTTGGACGGATTATCTAAAATTGACGACCTAATAGCTAAAGCAGCGGAGCATAAAATGCCGGCCATTGCTTTGACTGATCATGGCGTGATGTACGGCCTGATCGAATTTTATCAAAAGGCTAGAAAAGCCGGCATCAAGCCAATTTTAGGGGTTGAAGCTTACATTGCCAGGAATGGCCACAAAAATAAACGTCCGCGCATTGATGATTCTCCGTATCATATAGTTTTATTGGCTAAGGATAACGAAGGTTATCATAATTTAATTAAATTAACCACCATCGCCCATATCGATGGTTTTTATTATAAACCGAGGGTTGATCTTGAATTACTTCAAAAATACAGCAATGGTTTAATTGCTCTTAGCTCTTGTCTGCAGGGAGAAGTGCCGAGGCATTTTGTTAATAATGATGACAAGGAGGCTGAAGCTGCGGCTAAGCGTTATGTCGATATTTTTGGCAAAGGCAATTTTTACTTAGAGGTTCAACATCATCCTAATGTTTCCAAACAAAAGTTAGTGAATGAAAAAATTCTCAAGCTAGGCAAAAAGCTAGATATTCCAGTTGTTGCTACAGTTGATTCGCATTATTTAAATCCAGATGATGATTTTGCCCAGGATGTTTTATTATGCATTCAAACCAAAAAGACACTAGCTGATACTGATCGAATGTCATACATGGGTGAAGATTTTTCCTTAAGATCTCCAGAACAAATGAGAAAAGACTGGACTGATTATCCTGAAGTTATTGATAATACTTTGGAAATTGCTGATAAGTGTAGCGTAAAATTAGAATTTGGGAATATCTTGTTGCCACCGTTTAAAGTACCGAATGGCGGAACGCCTGATGAATATTTGAGGCAATTATGTAAAGAGGGGCTGGAAAGGCGTTATGGTACTAGAAAAGTCAGCCCAGAAATTCAGGACCGACTTAAATATGAACTGGAAGTAATTGTCAAAACCGGTTTTGCCTCATATTTTTTGATTGTTCAAGATTTTATCAATTGGGCAAAAAATAACAATATTGTTGTTGGTCCAGGCCGCGGTTCGGCTGCCGGTAGTATCGTTTCATATTTAACTAATATTACTGATATTGATCCGCTTAAATATGATTTAATTTTTGAGCGGTTTTTAAATCCTGAAAGAATTTCAATGCCTGATATTGATACTGATTTTACTGACACCCGTCGTGATGAAGTTATTAGATACGTCGCTGATAAATACGGTCAGGATCACGTGGCTCAAATTATTACTTTTGGAACCATGGCGGCCAGAGCGGCGATTAGGGACGTTGGAAGGGTAATGGGTTTACCTTATACTTTTTGCGATCGAGTGGCTAAAATGATTCCAATGTTTATGTCGTTACAGCAGGCTATCAATACAGTACCTGAATTTCAAGAGGTAATGGTTGATCCAAACGGTAAGAGGCTAATTGAAATTGCCAAAAAACTTGAAGGTTGCGCCAGGCACGCCTCCACTCATGCCTGCGGAGTAGTGATTACCCCTGAATCAATGGATAAATATATTCCACGCCAGCGTTCCAGTCAAGACGAAAATGAAATAGTTACTCAATATGAAATGCACGCTATTGAGGATTTAGGTTTACTCAAAATGGACTTTTTGGGTTTAAAAAACCTAACCATTATTGAAAATACTCTCGATATTCTGAAAAAAGCTAGGGGAATTGAAATTAGTCGGGATAAAATCCCCCTAGACGATAAAGAAGTTTTTAAACTGTTTCAGAAAGTTGAGACTACCGGCGTCTTCCAGCTCGAGAGTTCAGGTATGAAGCGTTACTTGAGGCAGCTTAAGCCGACCGAGCTTGAAGATATTATTGCCATGGTCGCTTTATATCGGCCAGGCCCAATGGAATTTATTCCTGATTATATTGCCGGCAAGCACGGTTTGCGAACCATTACTTATCTAGATAAGCGGCTGGAGCCAATTCTGAAAAAAACTTATGGTATTATAGTTTACCAAGAGCAATTAATGGAAGTCGCTAGGAAATTGGCTGGTTTTTCCTATAGTGAAGCTGATGTTTTACGTAAAGCTGTTGGTAAAAAGATTGCCAGCTTGCTTCATGAACAGGAAGAGAAAATGGTTGATGGTATGATTAAAAACGGCCTTAGACCCACAGTGGCCAAAAAAATCTGGGATTATGTTTTACCATTTGCCCGTTATGGTTTTAATCGGTCGCACGCGGCTTGCTACGCCATGATTGCTTATCAGACTGCTTATTTGAAAGCCCATTATCCGTCAGAATTTATGGCGTCATTACTAACTTCAGACCATGGGAATATTGACCGAATTGCCATTGAAGTTGAGGAATGCCGCCAGATGGGACTTGAAGTTTTACCGCCAGATATTAATGAGAGTTTTTCTACCTTTACAGTTGTTTATAATACGTTGGAGGTTAAAAAGGATAAAACTAGCCAAAAGATCCGTTTTGGATTAAGCGCTGTTAAAAACTTGGGCGAAAATATTATCAAAGAAATTATCAAAGAGAGAAAGACCAACGGTCCTCACAAAAGCCTTGAGGATCTATTGAGTCGCGTGAAAACCAAAGATTTGAATAAGAAATCGCTGGAAGCTCTGATTAAGTCTGGCGCTCTTGATAAACTCGGGGAAAGGAATCAACTTTTGTATAACATGGATAAATTGCTAGTTTTTATTAAAAGCGTTAACGAGGAAGCTGATAGCAAGCAATCAAGCCTGTTCGGCATGATGGCAACCGAAGTGGCTTTACCCAAACTGAATTTGGATTCAATCGAAGTAGCAACTGATAAGCAGAAATTAAATTGGGAAAAGGAATTTTTAGGTCTTTATGTTTCAGCCCACCCGTTGCATGAGTTTGCTAGTAGTTTGATGAATAAAATTATTCCAGTCAGCGAACTATTAGGCAATCACGATACTTACCGCGAGAAGTTACTTAAAGTTGCCGGTGTAATCACTAAGGTTAAAAAAATTATCACCCGTAAGGGTGAATCCATGCTTTTTGTTAGGATCGAGGATACAACTAACGGAGTTGAAGTCTTGGTTTTTCCTAGTGTTTTAAAATCAGACGCCAACATTTGGCAGGAAGACAAAGTAATTATGATGAACTGTAGGCTTTCCGATAAAGACGGGGAGACCAAATTGATATGTAATCAAGCTAGAGAGCTGAATGCTCAGAATGTCTCAAATGTTCTGCAAGAGTTAGAGCAGTTGGAAAGTAGCGGAACAAACCATGGGTACATTAAAAAATCTTTTTATAATCACGACGGTTTGCGCGGTGAATTATTGGTCGCTGGTTATGCTTACGTTTTACTGCCGGCTCAAATTGATGCTGATCTGACCGAAAAACTCAAAACTATATTCAAAAAACATCCTGGCAAATACAAAGTTTTTTTAATTGTTAAAAATCCACAGGGCGCTAAGAAGATAATAACCAATTTTTTAATTGATGATAGTTCAACTGTTAAAGAAGAAATAGAAGATTTATTGGGAAAAAATACTTTTAAGACAGAGGAATTGGGTTAACAAATGTTTATTTTTATTATATTATTAGGTTATGGACAGTAACTATATTCTACCTCGCTTTTATCGCCGGTTTGCCTGGTTATATTTTTTCCTGGCAGTAATTTTATTGTTTTTTATTTTTTATTTAATTTGGGCAAACGTCACCATCATTATTACTCCGGCTCAAGGAAAAGTGAGTCATGAATTTGTAGTTGATGTTAAGGAATCAAGCTCAATTACTGCTTTAAAACCGGATGATTTCGTGAATGGTAAGATTAGGCAATTTGAAGTAGAAGGCACTCAAATTTTTCCAGCGACCGGCTCTAAAGCAATGACCTCAGACGTTGTCGGAGAAGTGACGATTATAAATAACTATAGTAAAGAGCAAACTTTAGTAGCGACAACCAGATTAGCGGCGCTGGAAAAGCCAGACACGGTTTTGGTTAGACTGAAAAAGACGGTGGTTGTGCCGGCGGGCGGCCAGATTAAAGTTCAGGTTTATCCGGAAAAAGTTGATGAATTTACTACTTTACCGCCCATGCGTTTTATTATTCCGGGCCTCTGGGGTCCGCTTCAGGATAAAATTTACGCCGAAAATGAGAATGCTCTAGGTGAAGGCAATCAAACCATTTCTTTTGTTACAGCAAAAGACTTGGAACAAGCCCAAAAAAGCTTAAAGGAAAAGCTTTTCCAGCAAGCAATTTCTGAATTTAATCAACAGTTGCAGCCGCCAGAGACTTTATGGCCTAAATTAGTTTCTGCTGATATCAGTGAAATTAATTTTGATGTCCAAGAAGGTGAAGAAGTGGCTGAATTCTCGGCCACTATGAAACTGAAAGCAGTGGTAGTAGTTTTTGACGAATCACAGGTTTTCTCATTAGCGCGGGAGAAAATAAAAAATTCTTTAACTAGCGATCAGCAGTTAGTTAATTTAAATCCAAAAAGCCTGTCATATTTGGTTGATCACTATGATTTAGATAATAAAGTTGCTAATGTTAAAGTTTATGTTGAAGGTAGCTCGGTGTTGGGTGAAAGTAGCAAGCTTTTAGATAAAAGTAATTTATTAGGCAAAACTGTTGATGAAATTAAGTCTTACTTCTCTCAATATCCAGAAGTTCAATCCGTTGAAGTGATATTTTCACCGCCCTGGCTCCAAAAAATGCCGCGGATAAAAGACAAAATAACAATTGAAATAAAAAAATAGAACTGTTTCCACAGTGGGACTCCTATTGACAGACGTCGATTTTAAGATTATTATAGAATTATCTAAGAGTGATTGGTGAAGTTACCAACTTCACGGTTTAATTCCTCCCGTTGTCTGGGACTAAGCTTTTAGATCAAGTGAATATATTAAGTACTTCCATTGGGTGGAACCTCACTGCGCATTCAGCGTAGTGCCCAAGCAGATAATCTCTGGTTGGTTTTTTGTTTTTTTGTAGTCATCACGATGGAGTCCCGATGAAATCGGGACGACCGCGGCGATCTCGGGGGTTAGAGATTGCTTCACCCCCGACTACGTCTGGGTTCGCAATGACGAGAATATTTTATGTCTAAAAAAGTAGTACTTAAAGGCAAAAAAGTAATTCTGCGGCCTCTTTCATCAAAAGACGCCCCGCGGTTTTGCCAATGGCTAGCTGATCCGGAAGTGACTAAGTTTTTAAGTATTTATGATCAGCCACCACCCACTTTGAAAGAGGAAAGAGAATGGTTGGAAAAATCGGCAAGAGATAAAGACCATTTTCGTTTTTCTATTGATACCATTGAGGGAAAACACATTGGTACAGTAAGTTTAAATAGAATTGATAAAATTCACCAACGGGCAACTTACGGTATTTTTATCGGCGACAAGAAATATTGGGGGCAAGGTTATGGCACTGAAGCCTGTCGGCTGATTGTTGATTACGGTTTTAAAAAATTGAAACTTCATCGGATTCATTTGACATGTATTGCCTATAATACCCGCGGTCAGAAATCATACGAAAAAATCGGTTTTAGGGTTGAAGGCCGTTTACGTGACCAGATTTTCCGTGATGGTTATTTCCATGATGAAATTCACATGGGTTTATTGAGAGATGAATATTTTAAAAATTCAAAATTGAAAATTAAAAAATCAAAATGACAGTTTAAAATTAAAAATTTTAAATTTAAATCATATGGACAAGAAATTAGAAAAAATTAGGCATTCAGCTAGCCACGCCTTGGCTCAAGCGGTCTTGGAATTTTTCCCAGACGCTAAACTGGCGATTGGTCCAGCTATTGAAGAGGGTTTTTATTATGATTTTGATTTAGGCGGCAAAACTTTTAGCCCTGAAGATTTAAACAACATCGAAAAACAGATGCGTCAGATTATTAAGCAGAACCAGAAGTTCGAACAATATAAAGAAGATGTTGATGAATCGATCAAGTATCTCAAAACCAAAAAGCAGCCTTACAAAGTGGAAATGGCTGAAGAGTTAAAACAGGAGGGGGAAAAGAAACTGAGTTTTTATCGAATGGTAATGTCAGACGGCAAGCGCAAATTTGTTGACTTATGCGTTGGACCGCACGTGGATTCTTCTAAAAAAATTGGTGCAGTAAAATTATTGAAAACCGCCGGCGCCTATTGGCGAGGAGATGAAAAAAACAAGATGCTTCAACGTATTTACGGCACAGCGTTTGGTAGCGAGCAGGAGCTCAAAACTTATTTAGACCAGTTGAAGCAGGCGGAAGAGAGAGATCACCGCAAAATCGGCCAAGACCTGGAACTTTTCATGGTCAACGAAGATGTCGGCCAAGGCTTGATTCTATGGCTGCCTAAGGGGGCAATGATGCGCCAGATTGTTGAAGATTTTGTTTTGAAAGAATATATCAAACGCGGTTATATTTTAGTCAGGACTCCTAATATTGGCAGTGAGAAATTATTTTCGATTTCCGGCCATCTGGATTTTTACAAAGACAGCATGTACAGTGCTTTTGAAGTGGAAGACGAAAAATATTATGTCAAACCAATGAATTGCCCATTCCATCTTAAGATTTACCAAAATAGTTTAAAAAGCTACCGCGATTTGCCAATCCGTTACACGGAATTAGGCACAGTTTATCGCTATGAACGCTCTGGCACTTTACATGGTTTACTAAGAGTTCGAGGCTTTACCCAAGATGATGGCCATATTATTTGTCGGCCGGATCAGCTGGAAGCAGAAATTGTCGATGCGATTGAACTGACTAAATACGTGCTGGAAACATTTGGTTTTAAGAAATTTAAAGTCGCCTTGAGCGTTCGCGATCCGAAGAATAAAACTAAATATTTAGGCAAAGATGCAAGTTGGGAATACGCTGATAAAGCCTTAGAAAAGGGGATTAAGAAAATCGGCTGGGAATATTCACGCGAAGAAGGTGAAGCGGTTTTTTACGGTCCCAAGATGGATGTAAAAGTAACTGATGCAATCGGACGTGAATGGCAGATCTCAACCTTGCAGGTTGATTTTAACTTGCCCCATCGCTTTAAAATTACTTATATTGATAAAGATTCAGCTAAAAAAGAGCCGTTTATGCTGCACCGCGCATTGCTTGGTTCTTTGGAGCGATTCTTTGGCGTTTTGATTGAGCACTATGCTGGCGCTTTTCCGTTGTGGATTTCGCCAGTCCAGGTCCAGATTATTCCGGTAACTTCTGACTTTGTTAAAGATGCCCAAAACTTAGCTGAAGAGTTAAGAGAAGAAGACATTAGGGTTTGGGTTGATGATTTGAATGAAACGGTTGGCTATAAAATTAGAAAAGCTGAAAAGCAAAAAGTCCCTTACATGCTGGTGATTGGTGAAAAAGAAGCTAAAAGCAAAAATTTAAATGTCAGAATTCGGGGACAAAAGGAAGTGGAAACAATAGACCGGAAAAAGTTTATTGAACGGATTAAAAAAGAAATCAAAGAGAAAAATAACCCCTCCTAACCTCCCCTTATATTAAGGGGAGGAATTAACTGGATGGACAAGGACAAAGTAGGAATTTATGAATATCGTTCCCCCTCTTAAGATAAGAGGGGGACGGGGGGAGTTATGGTTATTATGAAATATAAGATTATCATCTTTGGCTGTCAATTTAATTATTCAGATGCTGAGCGCTTAGATACAGTAATGAAAAAGCTTGGTTACCAAAAAGCAGGGGATAAAAGCCAAGCTGATTTGATATTCGTGTTAGCCTGTTCAGTCCGTCAGTCAGCCATTGACCGGATTTATGGCTTAAAAAAGAAATGGGACGAAGTTCACCAGAAGAGGCCATTGATTACGGTTCTTTCAGGCTGTGTGATGGAAAAAGACAAAAAGAAAATGGCTGAATTTTTTGATATAATTTTACCGATTACTGATTTAAAAAAATTACCCAAGTTATTAGCTGAAAAAGCGCTTGAGTTACCAGTAGATTATCTAGAGCTCCACCCCAGTTATCAGTCAGAATTTCAAGCCTATGTGCCGATTATGACTGGTTGCAATAATTTTTGCGCTTACTGCGTGGTGCCGTATGTTCGGGGCAGGGAAGTCTCAAGGCCAGCAGGTGAGATTATTAAAGAGTGTAGAGATTTGATTAAAAAAGGTTATAAGGAGATTACGTTGCTGGGGCAGAATGTCAACTCTTATAAATCCGAAACAAAGTCAAAAGTCAAAAGTCAAAAGTCAAAATTTACAATTCAAAAGTTAAAAGTTATTAATTTTCCGGAATTATTGAAGATGATCGATGAGATTCCTGGTGATTATTGGCTACGTTTTGTTACCTCGCATCCAAAGGATATGTCAGATGAGCTGATTAGGGCGATGGCTAAAAGTAAACACTTAACGCCATATTTGCATTTACCGGTTCAGGCCGGGGATAATGGAATTTTGAAAAAAATGAACCGGCGCTATACCGTGGAACATTATAAAAAATTGGTCGCTAAAATCAGAAAGGCCTTGCCGGGAATTTCTGTTTCCACTGACGTGATTGTTGGTTTTCCGGGTGAGACAAAAAAGGAATTTAAAAACACTTTGAAATTATTTAAAGAAGTTAAGTTCGGCATGGCTTATACTGCCCAATACTCTGAACGGTCTGGTACCGCAGCTGCTAGGCTTAAAGACGATGTGCCAAGAGAAGAAAAGAAAAGACGGGAACAAGAACTGACTAAAGTCTTGAAAAAAACTGCTTTAGAATATAATAAGAAATTTTTGGGCAAAACAGTTACAGTTTTAACTGAAGAGTGCAAAAATGATTATTGCTTAGGTAAAACAGCGACCTTTAAGACAGCAAAGTTTACTGGCGGTAGTAGAGATTTAGTCGGAAAATTTGTTAAGGTTAAGCTTAACAAAGCCGAAGCATTTGGAATTGGTGGCACCCTGGTTATTTAAGAGAAAATTAGTTGTTAATATTAACAAAAGTCCGCCGGTTCCGGAGAGGAAACGGCGGAAAAAACTAGAGATCATGAAGGGTGAAGTACCGCCCGTAAGCGGTCGCGAAATTCAAGCAAGCGTTGGCTGTTTGAGTCGCCCTCCAGCCTGCCACCGCAACTGAAATGTTGATCGAGTTCAAAAAGAAGCCCATGCGCACCAGTTTGATCACCCGGATTTTCTCCTTCAATCCCTCCAGGGATTTCAGCAATAACATAACCAGCACACTTGCGGATACTTAATTTCGGCATAATTTCACCTCCCTCCATTTGAGTATTCCATCTTAATATAACTTATGAAATTAGTCAAACCAAAAAAGGTAATTGTAATTTTAGGTCCGACTTCCTCGGGCAAGACTAATCTGGCAGTCAAGTTAGCTAAGCAGTTCAATGGCGAGATTATTTCGGCTGATTCGCGGCAAGTCTATAAGGGAATGGATGTGGGGACTGGGAAGGATCTCGGGGAATACAAAATCAAGAAAACAAAAAATCAAGAAAACAAAAAAACAAAAATTGAAAAAATTCCCTACCATCTGATTGATGTAGTTTCGCCCAAAAAACAATTTACCGTGGCGGATTATCAGCAGTTGGCTTATCGAGCAATTGACGATATCTTGCAACGAGGCAAGGTGCCGATTATTTGCGGCGGCACTGGCTTGTATATCTCGGCAGTGACTGAAGGCTATATTTTACCAAAAGTTCAAAGTTCAAAGTTCAAAATCCAAAGTATTCGAAATAAATTAAACAAATTAAACCTAAATCAATTATTAGAGCAGTTAAAAAAGATTGATCAAAAGACTTATCGAGTCATCGACAAAAATAATCGGCGGCGGGTGCAGCGGGCTTTGGAAATTTATTACCAGACCGGTTTATCCAAATCAGCGCAGCTTGAGAAACGGCCGCCAGCTTATAAATTTTTGGTCTTGAGTCTAAGTTTTTCTAGAAAAGTTCTAAATCAGCGGATTGACTCTCGGCTCAAACACCGGCTAGAAAAAGGGGGACTAGTAAAAGAAGTCAAAAGACTGCATCAGCAGGGAGTTAGCTGGAAGCGATTAGAAGAGTTTGGCCTAGAATATCGCTGGGTAGCTAAATATCTTCAAGGTAAGATTAGTTACGATGAAATGTTTAAGGAACTAAAAAAAGCCATCCATCATTTTGCTAAACGACAAATGACTTGGTTCAAGCGTAACAAAAATATCAAGTGGATTCAAGGATTTAGTTCGGCCCAAAGAGAGATTGATCAATTCCTGAAATAATTCTACTAAAAAGTTTCAATAACTCGCAGTATCCATTCAGCTCTTTTTCGTAAATTTTCATAAGATTCTACGAATCCCAGATTCTCGTATTCTTCTTCTCTAAGCCCGTCCAATACGAATTCGGCTGCTTTAGTTAGTTCTTCTTTTTGTTCTTTAATTCTTACTTTTTGTCTACTCATTCCATCAGGGTCCTGCGGAAAATCAAGAACTAATTCAATGTTTTCATTTCTTTCACCGACTAAACTCTCGACATATTCTCCTTCAGCAGCTTTACCTTCAGCTTTGCTAAGAAAATTTCCTTTGCTCATATTTTTTGAATTTAATAATTACCTTTCGCTTAAATCATGTTGGCTAATGATAAATTTAGCTTTTTCGGTTAATTCCTCGATTTTTTCAGCAGTTAGTCCAGAACCTAGTTCTGTTTCTGCTAAGCCAAGATTAATCCCACTGCAGAAAGTTTCAGCTAACTGAAAATCCTTGCCATCACTTCTAAGCATTTCGACCGCTCGCAGAAAGTTAGCTTTAATTTCCTCCGCTTTATCTTGCTGTTCTATTGTTTCTCGAGCGGCCTCGTCCGGACCATTATCTTCAATCATTGATACGCCATCTTTTTTCATAATTTTAATTTATGAATTAGTATATCTTTGGCAGTTTGGGGGTCCGCCGCGCCTTTAGTTGCTCTCATCACTTGGCCGATAAAATACTGAATTACAGTAATTTTGCCTTTTTTATAGAGTGTAACCTGATCGGGGTTATTTTTTATTATTTCTTCTATTATTTTATCAAGTTCTTTCTCTGTTTGGCTGCCACCCAAATTTTCCTCTTCGAGAATCACTGACGGGTCTTGGCCAGTCTCGCACATTTTTTCTAAGACCTTTTGGCCGACAGTTGAATTGATTTTGTTGCCATAGAGTAGAGTGATAAACTCGGCGAAGTTTTCCGGCGTAATTTCTTGGCAGTTATTGATATCTTTGTTATCTTTGTAGGCAATGCCGAGTAGTTTATTAACAAGCCAATTAGTAGCTAGTTTAGCTAGTTTACCCCTACTTTTTTGCCAAATTTCTTCTTCCGTGCCTTCGCTTTCGCCAAGGGCAATTAGCCAGGCCCGAAGTTCAGAAATGGTTTGTTCAAAAAATTCAGCCAAGCCCCGATCGTCAGTTAGCGTTTTAGCACTTTCCGTTGTTAGCCCGAATTCATCAATAAAGCGTTGGCGCTTAGCTTGAGGCAATTCTGGCATTTTTTGTTTAATTTTTTCTATATCAATACCTGAAGAGTCTTTGTTTAAGTTAATTGGCGGCAGATCAGGCTCAGGGAAATAGCGGTAATCGTGAGCTTCTTCTTTTGTTCTTTGCTCTTCAGTTACGCCTTCCTCATCATTCCAGCCGCGAGTGGCTTGCTCTGGCTTCTTGCCGTCATCCCAGATTTTAGTTTGACGTTTGATTTCATACTCCAAAGCTTTCTCTACCATTTTAAACGAGTTTAAATTTTTTATCTCGGTTTTGGGGTAGAGTTTTTTGGGGTTGCCATTTTTATCAATTTGATCAGTCAGTGAAATATTAGCATCGCAGCGTAAGTGGCCTTTCTCCATGTCAGCATCAGAGATTTGCAAATAGCGCATCAACAGCCGTAATTCTTGTAAAAAAATTTTTGCTTCAAGCGGAGAGCGAACGTCTGGTTCAGTGACCATTTCCATCAGCGGAGTGCTGGCGCGATTGTAATCAACTAGCGTATGTTTGCCATCAACCGAATGAAAATTTTTCGCAGCGTCTTCTTCCAGATGGATATGGTTAAACCGGATTTTTTTTATCCCTTCGGGTGTGCTAATTTCCAAGTAGCCGCCGATACAAGGTGGGTTAGTCGAGGAAGTAATTTGATAGCCCTTAGGCAAATCAGGGTAAAAATAATTTTTTCGTTCAAATTGAAAGGTTGGAGGAATTTTGCAATTTAAAGCCAGGCCAGCCATCACTGTCCATTCAATTGCTTGCTTATTTGCTACCGGCAAAACACCGGGATGGCCCATGCAAACTGGGCAAACAGTGGTATTGGCTGGCTTATCTTCGCCGGAATTATCGCAACTGCAAAACATTTTTGATTTGGTTTTGAGTTGCACATGTATTTCCAAGCCGATGATTGGAGTTAATTTCATACGGTATTAGATTATCATAGGTGAGTTAAAAAATCAATAAAAAGGCCGTATAAAGGTATTAATTACTTTTCTACGGCTTTTAATGATTAGGATTAAATATTTTTTTTAACAATTTGCCAGACTTTTTCAGCAATTTGTTCAATCGACAGTAATTGATTATTTTGGTAGCACTCAATTTTTTCCCAGCCCAATTCTTCCGCCAAATAAAGGCAGCGTTGCTCAGCGATTTTTAGGTGAGTCGTGTTTTCGTGGCCATCGTGGCCAGACCCGCGTTCTGCCACCAATTCGTGCGAGATTTCAGCCGGCACATGAAGATAAATAACTAAGTCCGGCTGGGGAATTTTGAAAGTATCAAATTCTAAATTTTTAATCCAGCTAATGAAATCATCAATTTGCGTTTCATCTAGTTTAGCGCTTTGATGGATTAAGTTACTGGTATAATAGCGGTCTAAAATTACAATTTTCCCTTTTTGCAGCCATTGATTGATTTTCGGCGCTGATTCCCAACGGTCTGCGGCATAAAGAACCGAGGCCAGATACGGGCTGACGGTTGTTGGTTTCCCAAATTTGCCATCCAGGTATTGTCTGACCAATCCGCCAAAAAAATTATTTTCATATTGGGGAAAATTTAAAATCTCCACTGCCAAACCTTGCTGGCGGATTTTTTCTACTAAGATTTTAGTCTGAGTGGCTTTGCCCGAACCGTCAATGCCGTCAATGACAATAAGTTTTCCCATTTTTGCCATAATTATTTTATTACTTTATAACGAAGTTGAACGGCATTATCCCCAATTTCTTTGGCCTCAATTAATTCAAGCTTTAAGTCTAAATCTTCACCTTCAGTAAAATTCATCCCTACGCCGAAAATCCTTGGTTCAACTGTAATCCAGACTTCATCAACTAATCCAGCTTTTAAAAAGAAGGAGTTAGTCCGTGCCCCACCGCCTAAAATTGCTGATTGATAGCCGCGGCTTTCCAGCTGTTTTACCACTTCTTCCGGGGTTGCTTTCATGAATTCCAGTTCGTTGGGTTTAACGAGATCTTTATATTTTTCTGGGGTTAAACTCAAGATAAAATTGAGCCGGCCGGGCAGAGGTTTTCTATCCATGGCTTCAAAGGTGTTGTCACCCATAATTATAACGCCGTGTTTTTTTGTTTCCGCGATAAAGACTTTTTTATCAGCCTTAGTAGTCCAGTCGGCGTTTTGTGTTTTGTCTTTGGCAATGATGCCGTCAACGGTCATTGCCATCATTAGGATAAGTTTCATAGATTAGCTTTTAGGTTATGTAGCTTTTTAGCTTTTTAGGCTGCAGTTTCTTAGGTTGGATAATATTTTGTTGAGCATTTTCATTACCTCTTCTAGTAGTTGATCTATCTTTGAGTAATCTAGGCTTTTACTGAATGGTAATCTTTTGGCAATTTCCATTTGAGTCTCAAGCTCTGCTCCAGAACCATAGGCGATAATAAGAAAATGATGATAATCTTTTCTACTGCCCCTACGTCTACCTTCAGCTATATTTGAAGGAATTGAAATAACTGAGCGTCTCATTTGGGAAGACAATCCATATTGTTCGGTTCGTGGAAAATTTTCAGTTAAGTTGTAGGTAGCAACCACTAGCTCCATTGACCTTTGCCAAACTATTAGGTCTTTGTAAGTGTTAATTTGCGCCATACTTTCTTCTATTATTAATAGTTAATGGCGCTATGTTGATTTATTTAATCTATTTTATCTAAAAAGCTAATAAGCTACAAGCTACTGCCTAAACTGCAATATCAAATTTTATAGTTGGATAACTTTGATAATTAATTAACTCAGTGTCATCAGCCTGCCAGTCAAAAATGGAAGTGAATTTTTTTGTCTCGATTCTTGGCAAAGGGTATTTATTCGGGTCGCGTAATAATTGTTCCTTGGCGCCGTCAACATGATTTTCATAAATATGAACATCGCCCAGAAAGCCGACCAGTTTACCTTCTTGATGGCCAGTCTCTTTGGCTAGCAGGTGCAGCAACAGAGCATAACTTGCGATATTGAAAGGCAGACCCAACATTACATCAACTGAACGCTGATTCCAGAGTAAGTTTAATTTTTTATTAATTACTACCACTTGAAACAAATAATGACAGGGCGGCAGAGCCATTTGGCTTAGCATAGCTGGATTCCAGGCCGAGACAATCATCCGCCGGTCGTTAGGATCAGTTTTTATTTTTTCCACCGCTTGTTTTAATTGGTCAATTCCTTTGCCGGTATAGTCAGTATCGTAATTTTCGTATCGAGCATTAAAATGGCGCCATTGAAAGCCGTAAATGGCACCTAAGTCGCGTTCTGCTATCATGCGCTTTTTAGACTTTTCGTCATGGCTGTAAGGTGCTTTTTGGGGGTTAGCCCATTCATCCCAAATATGATTGTTGCGATCCTGAAGCCATTTTTTATCAGTGATACCCTTGATAAAAAATTCTAACTCAGTAGCCACTAGACGAAAAGGAACTTTTTTAGTCGTCAGGAGGGGATAACCATTTCCCATTTCATGTTCAAAAATAACGCCGGCAATTGCGTATTCATTAATTCCGGTTCGGGTTGGTTTTTTAACGCCGGTATCTAGGATTTTTTGGATAATATCTAAATAAGATTTCATAGAAGTTATCTACCAGTAGAACCAAACCGGCCTTCGCCACGGCTAGTCTCATTTAATTCATCAGTTTCTTCTAGTTTAGCTCTGGCTACTGGTAGGATTACTAGCTGAGCAATTTTGTCGCCCTGATTAATTTTGTAAGACTGATTGCTTAAGTTAATCAGGTTAACATTGTATTCACCGCGGTAACCGGAATCAAAAACCCCGCCCATAGTATGAACCCCACCATTTTTTGGCAAACCACTTTTGTCCTTGACAATGGCGACATAGCCGCTAGGAATTTCCAAAGCAAAACCTAAGTCAAAAATTTTTCTTTCCCCTGGTTTTAATTCATAATCGTCCAAAGAATACAAATCAAGTCCGGCGTCACCAGGGTGAGCATAAGAGGGGATAGTGATACCTTCTTTTAATTTTTTTATTTTAACTTTCATTAATCTTTTTTAAGATATTCTCGATTTGTTGATAAAGTTGGTCAAGATTGCCATTATTATCAATTTTAAATTTTGCCTTTTGGGCCACCTTGCTAATTTGTCGCTCGGCTTCCCCTTGTTCATCTTTGGCGAATTGTTCTAATGTTTTTTGTTTATCATCAGTATTTTCTCCGCGCTTAACCATTCTTTGCCAGCGAATTTTTTGGTCAGCGATGATGTAAACTAAATGGAAACCGGGTAAATTTTTTAAGTATTCAATATCCGGTTCCCGTCTGATGCCATCAATGGCAATAATTGGATTTTTATCATTGCCGACATCTTTGGCAATCGCCGCCGCCAGTAAATCTTGGCCAAAAGTTTCTCTTAGAGTTTGGGAGAGATTCTGTAAATTGTTTCGGCTTTGTTCTAGATAAAGTCTGTCAGCGACATCCCGCAAAATTGTTGAAAAACGATAAACACCTGCCTTATATTTCTCTTTCAAATATTGGCAAACCGTTCCTTTACCCGAAGATAGTGGTCCAGCAAAACCTAAAATTATTTTTTTCATTTTTTCTCCTCCAATTTAACTTCACCTTCGTTAACTCGAGTCGGTATCTCCTCGGAAAATATCTTTATAGCCTCATCATTCCATTTGGGGTTTTCTTGGTAAAAGTCAACTTGAACGCCAGCTTCTTTAAGGATGTCGATTGTTTGCTGATTGCGATAGATTTTTCCTATCACTACTCTTTTGATGCCACAAGCAATGACATACTTAGCACAGTGAATACAAGGGCCGTACTTGGTATATAAAGTTGAGCCAACTGTGCTGGTGCTGCCTTGAACAGCTGCTTGTAGGAGGGCATTGTGCTCGGCGTGGATAGTTCGAACGCAATGGCCTTCCTCCAGTAGATGACCCTTCTCATCACAATGAGGTAACCCTGGCGGTGAGCCATTGTAACCAGTCGAAATTATTCTTTTGTCTTTAACTAAAACCGCACCAGCATAGAGTCGGTCGCAGGTGCCTCTAGCTGCCACAATTTTAGCAATGGCCATGAAATAATCATCCCAGGAAGGGCGATAGTGTTTTCTTTCTTCACTCATACCCCGTTAGAAATTCATTTAATTAGAGTCTTTTATTTTATTTACCCCGGTTTTTTATTTCTAACGGGGTAGAATTAACAACTGTTATATTTTAACAAATTAAATCTACTTTTGGCAAATCAAAAACCCTGTTGGCTAACAGGATTTTTGATTGTATTTAATTTAACTAATTTCTACTTTGATGCCTGGTCCCATCGAGGAAGATAAGCTGATGTGTTGGAGATAAATACCTTTAGCTGAAGAAGGCTTAACCTTTTTGATTGCTTCCAGGAAAGTCTGGTAGTTTTCCAGCAGTTGATTTTCTGTGAACGAGGCTTTGCCGATTATCTGGTGGATATTGCCAGTGTCGTCATTTTTGAAGCTGATTTTCCCTTTTTTAAGTTCGCCGATTGTTTTTTTCAAATTAGTGGTGATAGTTTCACTTTTTGGCGATGGCATCAGACCCCGGGGGCCAAGTATTTTAGCGGCTGGCGCAATTTTCGGCATCATGTCTGGAGTAGCAACTGCAACGTCGAAATCAATTTTTCCAGTTTTCTGGATCACTTTGATTAATTCTTCTCCCCCGACTATATCAGCACCAGCTTCTTTAGCCTCTTTTTCTTTATCAGGACCAACAAAAGCAGCTACTCGTTTGGTTTTGCCAGTGCCGTGAGGTAGGGTGATTGCTCCGCGGACTTGCTGTTCGCCTTTCTTTGAATCAATACCTAATTTGAAATGAACTTCAATTGATGCATCAAATTTGGTGTTAGCTGTTTCTCTGGCTAACTTAATTGCTTCAGTCGCTGGATAAGATTTTGCCTTGTCGATTTTTTTACTTAATTCTTGATAACGTTTTGAACGTGACATAATTTTCCTTTCGTGGTTTATCCCCACACCTATTTTACTGAAAACTCATTTAATTTTTATTAATAATCGCTCAGTAAGATAGGTGTGGGGATGCACGAACCAGTGACTGACTGGCTCTCCCACAATATAATGTTAATCAACAATTTCCAAACCCATTTGTTTAGCTGTTCCTTCTATTATCCTCATTGCCCCTTCAATATTTTTTGCATTTAAATCCGGCATTTTCTTTTCAGCAATTTCACGGATTTGGGCGTGGGTAACTTTGCCAACTTTCTTCTTGATTGATTCACCAGAACCCTTTTCGATGCCAGCCGCTTTTTTTAGCAATTCAGCCGCTGGTGGGGTTTTAGTAATAAAACTATAGCTTCGGTCTTCGTAAACAGTAATTTCTACTGGCACAATATCGCCTTGTTGTTTTTTAGTGGCTTCATTGAATTTTTGGCAGAATTCAGCAATGTTTAATCCATGCTGACCCAGAGCCGGCCCAACTGGAGGAGCTGGGTTAGCTTGACCAGCGGGAATTTGTAATTTGACGACAGTTTTTATTTTCTTAGCCATAAAATTAATTTATATTTTTTTAACTTGTAAGAAATCTAATTCAATTGGTGTTTCACGACCGAACATATTAACCAACACCTTAATTTTGCCGCGAGTTTCATCAATATGACTAACTTTTCCCTCGTAGCTTTTAAACGGACCATCCATAATTCTGACCGGTGCGCCGACAGTAACATCGATTTTGAAAGTTGGTTCCTCCACACCCATTCGTTTTTGCAATTCCTTAATTTCTTTTTCCGAAATTGGAGTCGGGGTTGTGCCAGAGCCAATAAAGCCAGTTACATTGGGGGTGTTTCTAACGACATACCAAGAATTGTCATCAACAACCATTTCGACTAGGACGTAGCCGGGGAATATTTTTTCAGTTACAATTTTACGCTTGCCGTTTTTAATCCTAATTTTTTTCTCAGTGGGGATAAGGACGTTAAAAATTTTATCTTCCATATCCATTGATTCAATTCTTTGTTCTAGGTTTCTTTTAACATTTTCTTCATAGCCAGAATAAGTGTGAATTACATACCAGCGTCGTCCTTGTTGTAATGTTTGCTTTGGCATATCCCGTTATAAATTATGATTAATTTAGTTTTAGGTATCGTCCCGTTTGATTTTTAACGGGACATACTTTTTATTTTAAAAAAATGTTTTTAAAATGATAATTTTTAGATGATAATTTCTAAAAGAAGGGTTAGGATATAGTCGACCGCGCCTAAAAAAGCCGCTACCCCCAGGCTAATACCGATAACCATTAAAGTGTGGTTAGTAGTTTCTTTTTTAGAGGGCCAAATTACCTTTTTAAGCTCCAATTGAGAGGCTTTAAGATAGTTTACTAATCGAGCCAAAATGTTCATATTTTTGCTTCCTTTATTTTTGGGAATAATTAATTATGAATGGATTTTAAAAAGCCCCGTGGGGCTTATCTATAATCTATATGTTGGTCTTATTCTACCATATTGTTTAAAAATAAGTCAAGAGCACTGCATTTTATATTTTATATATCTAGGTTTTTTACGTTTTTCGCATGAGAGTGGATAAATTGCTTGCGGGGAGAGACGTCAGAACCCATAAGAATATCAAATATTTCATCAGCCTTAGTAGCATCTTCGATCGTGACAAATTTCATCACTCGTTGAGCCGGATCCATAGTAGTTTCCCAAAGTTGCCCTGGATTCATTTCACCCAAGCCTTTGTAGCGTTGGATATTAAGTTTAAGGCCGCTTATTTCAGTTTCAGTCTGTAATTCCCCCATTTCTTCTGAGACTACTAACTCTTCTTTTTTACTTTTTTTCTTTTCCTCAACCTTAATTTTTTCAAATTCTTTTTTTACTTGTTCAAGTTCGCTATCAGAATAAGCATATTTAACAACACTACCTTTTTGCACGCGATAAAGTGGGGGCTGGGCAATGTAAAGATGACCTTGGCGGATAAGCTCAGGGAAATAACGATAGAATAAAGTCAGCAATAGGGTTCGAATGTGAGCGCCGTCAACGTCAGCATCAGTCATTATAACAATTCGATGATAACGCAGGCTGCTAATGTCAAACTGTTCACCGATGTTAGTGCCCAGAGCAATTACCAAGGATTTAAGTTCATTATTGGCCAACATTTTATCGAGCCGAGCCTTTTCAACATTTAAAATTTTTCCTCGTAACGGCAGGATAGCTTGGAATTCCCGGTTGCGGCCTTGTTTAGCCGAACCGCCAGCTGAATCTCCTTCAACAATGAAAAGCTCAGATTGGGTGGCATCGCGCGAAGAGCAGTCGGCTAATTTGCCCGGCAGCGTTAATCCTTCCAGCGCTCCTTTGCGCAAGACCGTTTCTCGGGCGGTTCTAGCGGCTGCTCTGGCTTTCTGGGCCAGAATACATTTACCAACAATTGCTTCAGCATCTCGTGGGTGTTCTTCGAGCCAGGTTAGGAGACCATCATACATGATGCCGTCAACAATTGGTTTAACTTCAGCATTACCTAACTTAGCCTTAGTTTGTCCTTCGAACTGCGGATTTTTAACTTTAATTGAGACGACAGAGGTTAAGCCCTCCCGCGAATCTTCACCTGAAAGATTTTCATCTTTTTCTTTGATGTAACCTTGTTTTCTGGCGTAATTATTTAAACCCCGGGTCAAAGCGGTTCTAAAACCAACCAAGTGCATGCCGCCTTCAGTATTTAAAATATTATTAGCAAAGCAGTAAATTTGTTCGCGGTAGTCTGTTGTGTATTGGAGAGCGATTTCGACCCGCGTTCCTTCGCTTTCCTTATCGATATAAAAAATATTTTCGTGTTTTGGTTCATTATTTAAATTTAAGTGGCGAATGTAAGAGGCAATCCCACCCTCAAAATAGAAATTATAGCTTGATTTATTTTTTTGATCGCGTTCATCAATGATTTTGATCCTAACCCCTTTAGTAAGATAAGCCTGTTGCCTGAGATGATTTAAAACTGTTTCGAGATTAAAGTCTAAAACAGTAAATATTTCAGGATCTGGTTTGAAAGTGATAGTTGTGCCAGTGCCTTTGGCTTTGCCGATTGATCTGACTTTTCTTTCTGGTTTACCTCTTTTATATTCTTGAATCCAAAGTTTACCGTCTCTCTTTACTTCAGCCTTGGTGTATTCTGACAAAGCATTAACTACTGAAATACCAACGCCATGCAATCCGCCGGAAACTTTATAGCCGCCCTCACCGAATTTACCACCCGCGTGAAGCTTAGTCATGATTACTTCTAAGGCAGATTTTTTAGTCTGTTTATGAATATCAACTGGAATGCCGCGGCCATTGTCAAAGACTGAAACCAGGTGATTAGGCAAGAGTCTAGCTTCGATCTCAGTACAAAAACCAGCCATTGCTTCGTCAATGGCATTATCGACCACTTCCCAGATCAAATGGTGCAAGCCTTCGCTGGCAGTATTACCAATATACATTCCTGGTCGCTTTCGAACCGGCTCTAATCCTTCCAAGACAGTAATTTGTTTAGCAGTATAGCTTGTGGCCGCGCTTTTTTGGTCGCTAATTTTACTGTTTTTCTTTGATTGGACACTTTGTTTTTTTGTTGGTTTTTTGGGCATATCCAATTGAAATTTTGATTAGTAATAAATAACTTTTTGCCCCGTTTAAAATTTCTAGCGGGACATAATTTTTGAACCAATATGCCTCCGTTAACCCCCCATTCTGACTACCTCCGGAGGGATAACAAAAATATAGGTTTTTATTCGCTACTATAGCGATAATTGGCCTACAAAATTTGGCTTAAAATAGTATAAATTTAGCTTAATTTTAATACTTTAATTATAGCAAATTTACAGATTTTATCAACTAGTTTTAGTGGATAATTTTAGCCTTTTAATTATCGCTTTAATATTTAGTTATTTCTACCAAATGTGGTATAATTTTAAGGTCATTTATTAGTAATTTGAGGGATAAATTTTATGGCAGGCCAAACCGGTCAGTCCAACCAAATTAGCGACCTCAAACTTAAGTTTAGTTATTGGTATGTTTCCCATAAATTACAGCTTAGGCGGGGACTGGTTATTTTTTTGATTGTTTTGAGCGTTGGGCTTTTTAGTTACAGCATTTTTTCAGCCGTAATGACGTTGTTTGTTTATGACCAGGCTTACCGCGATTCGATTAATTCTTTGACGGTTAACCTCATTGATTATCAATATTTTCACGAAAAAAATAAACCCCAAGATTTAGAAATCCTCGGTTTAGACGTGATTCAGGGCACAGAAAATCAATACGACTTTGTGGTTAAGATTTTTAATGGCAATGAAAAATGGGTGGTCAGGAGCGCTGTGGCTCAATTGGTGAATAATAATGAAGTAATTGCTGAGAAAAATTTTTTCGTTTATCCGAGTGAAGTAAAATATGTTATCTTTTTTAATCAAGCCGAGGCAAATCCTAATTCTAGTCAAATTAGAATCGCCAAGGTGGGCTGGCGGCACTATTTAAAATTTGCTGACTTTGCCGCCTCCAGGTTAGATTTTGAAATCAGCGAGATTGAATTTAAATCGCCTCGCGATTTGAACCTTGGCGGAAAACTACCGGTCAGCCTTTTGACTTTTAAGATTAAGAATAATACGCCGTATGATTATTGGCAGGTTGGTCTATATATGGTTTTGCTATCGAGCCAGAAAGTTGGCGGAGCTAATTATTTAGCGTTAGAGAAATTTCTTTCTGGCCAAACTAGGCCAGTCGAGATGAGATGGTACGAATCTTTACCACCGGTTTATGAGATTGAAATCATTCCAGAGGTTGATATTCTGAACTCGGCTTCTTACATGCCGCCGCAACCTTAAGAAAGAATTGATTAAAATTTAGCCAGTGATATTTCTATCATTGACCCCGCCATAGGCGGGGCGAGATGATGTGCTATAATAGATAAACAAATAGTCAAGCCCCAATACTTGGCATCAGGGTATTCCAAATCATTGACATACCGACCGTCGGTATGTCAAACTGTAATTAGGATATGAAAGACGATAAAATATTAATAAAAATTAAAGATTTACAAAAAGATTATGTCAGCGATGAAGTAATCACTAAGGTTTTACGCGGTCTTAATTTTGAAATTAAAGAGGGAGAATTTGTTTCAATCATGGGACCATCTGGTTCAGGCAAATCGACTTTGATGCATATTCTCGGTTTTTTGGATCGTTCAACTTGTGGCAATTATGAATTTAAGGGTCAAGATATTTGTAAATTTGATGATGATAAATTGGCGGAGTTAAGAAATAAAGAGATCGGTTTTGTTTTTCAAACCTACAATCTTCTGCCAAAAACAACAGTGTTAGATAATGTTAAGCTACCATTGGTTTATACTAGTATGCGGCCCAAAGAAAGAGATGAAAGAGCAAGAGAAGCCATTGAAGCGGTTGGTTTAACTCATCGAATTAACTATTTGTCCAACCAGCTTTCCGGTGGTGAACAGCAGCGAGTGGCTATTGCTCGAGCCTTAGTCAATAACCCTTCAATTATTTTTGCCGATGAGCCAACCGGCAACCTAGATTCTAAATCCGGTCAGCAGGTTATGGAAATTATCCAGAATTTAAACGATCAAGGCAAAACCGTGATTTTGGTCACTCATGAAAAAGACACGGCCGATCACGCCAAAAGAGTGATTAAATTAAGGGATGGTCAAATTGTTGCGGATGAGCAAGTGTCCAAACGGCGACTGGCGAGCGATGGAGAGCTGAAGAAATAAATCCGAAGCCCGAAATCCTAAATCCGAGACAAATTCAAAATTCAAATGTTTTAAATTCAAAACGGTTTTGGTCATTTAGATTTTGGTATTTGGATTTGTTTCGGATTTAGAAATTATCACCGCCTTTGGCGGGATCCCGCCTTCTTTTATAAAAAATAAATTAAGGTGGTGGGAGGATTTCGAATTTAATCACTATGAATTTACTCGAGAGTACCAAAAATAGTATTCAAATCATGAAAGCGCACAAGTTGCGGGCTTTTTTAACTATGCTCGGGATGATTATTGGGATTTCGGCAGTAATTATCATTATGTCAGTGGGCGCTGGCGCTCAAAGTTTAATTATTGATCAAATTAGTACAGGCGGCTCAAATTTAATTGGTATTTTACCTGGTGCAGCCGCGGAAAATGGACCGCCGGCCTCGGTTATGGGAATTACGGTTACGACTTTAACTTATGAAGATGCCCAAGCGCTGGCTGAGAAAAAAAATGTTCCTCATGTTGTCGCAGCGGCCGCTTATGTTCGAGGAACTGGGACGGCAAAATGGCGTAACCAAGATTTAAGTGCCAATTTTACCGGCACCACGGCGAGTTATCTTGAGGTAGAGAATGCAGAAATAGACATTGGGCGGTTTTTTGATCAGGCTGACGAAAGAAGTATTAGCCGGGTGGCGGTTTTAGGCAGCCAGATTGCCAAGGATTTATTTGACCAGGAAGACCCTCTTGGTCAGGAGATAAAAATTAAACGCGAAAGTTTCAAGGTAATTGGCGTGATGAAAGAACGGGGGACAAGCTTTTTTGTCAATCAAGATGATCAAGTTTTTGTGCCGATTAAAACCGCCCAAAAAATACTTTTAGGTATTAACCATATCAATTTTGCCCGGGCCAAAGTTGACGATGTTAAAAACATTGACGAAGCCACTGAAGACGTAAAGGTCACTTTGCGCCAACGCCATGACATTACCAATCCGGCTGAAGATGATTTTTCGATCCGCAATACCCAGCAGGCGATGGAAATCTTAACTCAAGTGACTAATGCTTTAAAATTCTTTTTAGTTGCCATTGCTGCTATCGCTTTGCTGGTTGGCGGCATTGGGATTATGAATATCATGCTGGTGGCGGTCAATGAGCGAATTCGAGAGATTGGTTTGCGCAAAGCGGTGGGAGCAAAAAGATCTAATGTTATCAGCCAATTTTTAATTGAAACTATTGTTGTCTCTGTGGCTGGCGGTTTGATTGGGATTATGATTGGTGCTTTATTCTCAACTTTGATCGCCTTAGTGGCTAATTATTTAGGTTACAGTTGGGCTTTAGTCATTTCTTTGGGTTCAATAGTTTTAGCTTTTAGTTTTTCTGCTGCTGTTGGTTTAATTTTTGGCGTGTACCCCGCCTGGAAAGCCGCAAGGTTAGACCCGATTACAGCGTTGAGATACGAGTAATAAAAAGTCAAAATTCAAAAGGCAAAAGTTAAAGTAAAAAGTTAAAAGTTTGTCATCCCTTAATTTTGGATTTTGACTTGCGATTTTGACTTTTGCCTTTTAACCTTTGAATTTTATTGAAATGTTTTTCTCTACTCTAAAAATTGCTTTAGTGGCTTTGCGCCGCAATAAAGTTAGGACTGCCCTGACAGTTTTAGGTATTGTCATTGGTATTTCCGCGGTCATTACGGTGATGTCGGCCGGGCAGGGGATAAAGGGTTTTATCGTCCAGCAAGTGGAAACTTTCGGCACCGACATCATTGAAGTTGAAATCAAAGTGCCCTCCACTAGTCATACTTCCACCGAGAATGCCATGGGGCAGGCCACTGGCATTGAAATTACTACTTTAAAATTAGAAGATGACGAGGCGATTAGAAAATTGCCTAATATTAAAAATTCTTATGCCGGTGTCATGGGCCAACAACTGGTTTCGGCCGAAGGCGAAAATAAGCAAATTGTTTTATTCGGCGTTTCAGCGTCTTTTAATGAAATTGATAAAACTAAATTAGCGGCCGGGCGGTTTTTTACTGATGAAGAAGATAAGTCATTGGCTAACGTGGCGGTCATCGGGCCCAAAGTCAAAGAAAAAATTTTTGGCGATAATGATTTTTTGGATCAATGGATTAAAGTCGGCCACCAGAAATTCAAAGTTATTGGCCTGATGGAAAGCCGCGGTGCGAGTTTTGGTTTTGATATGGATGAAATGATTTTTGTGCCGGTTCGGACTTTGCAGAAAAAAATCATGGGCATTGATCATTTAACTTTTATAATGGCCCAAGTTTACGATACTAATATTATGGACCAAACTGCGGCCGAAATGACGGATTTAATGCGGCAGCAGCACAATATCACTGACCCAGACAAAGATGATTTTGCTGTCATGTCAATGACTGAGGCTTTAGAAATGTTGGATGCGGTTTTTTGGGCGATCACTTTGCTGCTGATGGCGGTAGCCGGAATTTCTTTGGTTGTCGGCGGGGTTGGCATCATGAATATTATGTATGTTTCAGTTTTGGAAAGAACTTACGAAGTTGGATTGCGCAAAGCCATGGGTGCCAAAAGAATTAATATTTTACTCCAGTTTTTATGGGAAGCAATTATAATTACTTTTTTAGGCGCGGTTTTTGGTGTTATTTTTGGCATAGTTTTATCTTGGCTGATAGCGATAGTGGCTAATGCCCAAGGTTTTCCCTGGCGGTTTGTGATTTTGCCGTCATCGTTACTTTTAGCCTCCAGCGTGGCAGGCCTGATTGGCTTGCTTTTCGGGGTTTTCCCGGCCCGGACCGCGGCTAACATGGATCCAGTGGAAGCTTTAAGGTATAACCGATAGATTTAATATATTAAAAGCTTTGTTCTTGACCCGCCTGCGTCCTTACGGACTTCGGCGGGCGGGATGAAGCTCTTTTTTATAGAAGAGGATTTTGAACTCAGATGATTTTGATTAGGTTATATCTTATTACTTGACAAGCTTTTTTTGTTTGTTATACTAAAATTAGCACTCAAGACTAGAGAGTGCTAATTACAACCCTATGGATCAAAGACAGCAGGATTTACTTAATATTATTGTCAATCAATATACTAAAACCGCCCAGCCGGTTGGCTCGAAATTAATCGCAGAAATTAGCGATTTTAACCTTAGTCCGGCCACGATCCGCAATGATATGGCCGAGCTGGAAACCGGCGGCTATATTTTCCAGCCCCATACTTCGGCTGGCCGGGTGCCAACAGAAAAGGGCTACCAATTTTACGTTTCCAATTTTTTAAAGGATTTGGAGTTGTCTAAAAAACGCCAGCAGTTTCTAGCTAAAATTATTAAACCTTTTGGCAAGTATCAGCCGGAGTTAATGAAAAATTTGGCCAGAGGAATTGCTGATCTTTCGGCCGGAACTGTATTTATCGGTTTTGCCAAAAATAATGTTTATTATACTGGTTTGTCTAATCTTTTTGCCCAGCCGGAATTTGCCCAGCATGATTTAGTTCGCAATTTAAGCCAGATTATTGATCATCTAGATCAAACGATCGAAGATATTTTTTCCCAACTCGTAAGTAATGAAGTTAAAATTTTAATTGGCCGCCAAAACCCTTTTGGCCGGGATTGCAGTTCAATTTTAGCCAAGTATAAAATTAGTAATCAGCCCGGTTTAATCGGAGTACTAGGGCCAATTAGAATGGATTATCAAAATAATTTCAGCTTGATTAAGTACACCCAAGATTTAATTAATAAATTTTAGCAATGATAAAAGATAAAAATCAGGCAGAATCAGCCGATAATTTTAGAAAAGAATTAGAATTAGCCCAAAAGAAAATGGAAGAGTATTTAGATGGCTGGAAGAGAGCTAAAGCAGATTATCTAAACTTTAAAAAAGAAACCGAGAAAAGACAAACTGAGTTTATCCAATTTGCCAACGCCGCTTTGATCGCTGAACTTTTACCAATTTACGACCATTTCAAAATCGCTTGGCAGCATGTGCCGAATGAACAAAGAGAAGTTAACTGGGTTAAGGGTTTTGAACACATTAAAAATCAGTTTACTAATTTTTTAAAGCAATTGGGTATTGAAGAGATCAAAACCGTGGGTGAAAAATTCAACCCTGATTTCCATGAGGCAGTCAGCCATGAAGCAAAAGAAGGCTTTGCCCCGGATATAATTTTTGAAGAAGTTAAATGTGGTTATATTTTATACGGTAAAGTTTTACAGCCGGCGAAAGTGAAAGTAGTTAAATAATTTTCAATTTTTAATTTTTAATTTCCAATCAATTTTTAATGAATCAATTTTCAATTAATATAAAAGTATTTAAAAATTAGAAATTAGAAATTGAAAATTTTAATAATTTATCCAGCCTGACCTTATGATTTCGAGGAAGGCTGTTAAAGGAGATAAAATTATGGCAATTATCAAATGGACACCGTTCCTAGAACCTTTCGAGGAGATGGAAAGATTTATCGAGGAAGGCCGTGGTTTTTCGCCGGCAATCGATGTCTATGAGACTAAGGATGATGTGGTGGTAGAAGCTCCTCTAGCTGGTGTGAAACCAGAGGAAGTGGAAGTTTCAATTGAAAACGATGTTTTGACTATCAAGGGGGGGTCTAAAAAAGAATCAGAAGTAGACGAAAAAAATTATTACCGCAAGGAAGTCCGTTCAGGCAGTTTTTTCCGCTCAGTTGCTTTGCCTGCCCATGTGTTAGGTGATCAGGCTAAGGCCGAATCCAGTGAAGGAATGTTAAAGATTACCATTCCCAAGGCACCTGAAGCCAAGCCAAAGACTATCAAAGTTAATGTAAAAAAATAAACAGAAGCGATCGGCGATCAGTTAATCAAGTGATCGCTGGTCGCTCGATTAACTGATTGAATAACTTAATCAATACTAAATAATACTAACGTAATATTATGAGCAAAATTCTAGGAATTGATTTAGGAACAACTTTTTCCTGTATGGCTATTATTGAGGGCGGCGAACCCAAGGTGTTGGAAAATGCCGAGGGAGCACGAATTACGCCATCAGTCGTGGCAATTAATAAAACCGGCGAACGGCTGGTCGGCCAACTAGCCAAGCGGCAAGCGGTGACCAATCCGACTAACACTTTATTTTCCATCAAACGCTTGATTGGCCGGCGCTGGGAAGATGCTGAAGTTCAACGTGACGTTAAGCTGATGTCTTATAAGATTGTCAAAGCGGGCGATGGTGTCAAAATTGTTATGTCTGGGAAAGAATACACGCCGCAGGAAATTTCCGCTATGGTTTTACAAAAATTAAAAGCCGACGCTGAAGCCCGGCTGAGTGAAAAAATCACCGAAGCGGTCATTACCGTGCCGGCTTATTTTGATGATTCTCAGCGTCAAGCCACTAAAGACGCGGGTGAAATTGCCGGACTCAAAGTCCGTCGGATCATCAATGAACCGACTGCCGCCGCTTTAGCTTATGGTTTTGAAAAGAAAAAGGGTCAGCAAATCGCAGTTTACGATTTGGGTGGTGGAACTTTTGACATCTCTATCCTAGATGTTTCTAAAGATACAGTTGAAGTTAAATCAACCAACGGCGATACGCATTTAGGCGGTGATGATTTTGACCAGCGCATTATTGAATGGGTTATCAATGAATTTAAAAAAGATCAAGGCATTGATTTATCTAAAGATCCCTTAGCCTTACAGCGAATTAAGGAATCAGCGGAAAAAGCCAAAATTGAACTTTCCAGCTCACAAGAAACTGAGATCAATCAGCCATTCATTACTTCCGGGGCTGAGGGGTCAAAACATCTAGTTTTGAAATTAACTCGGGCTAAACTTGAGGAATTGGTTGGTGATTTAGTAGAGAAAACAATTGGTCCTTGTCAGCAGGCCTTAAAGGATGCCGGCTTAGAAACTAAAGATATTGAAGAAGTAATTATGGTTGGTGGTATGACTCGAATGCCATTAGTCTTAAAAAAGGTAGAGGAATTTTTCAATAAAAAGCCTAATGTTTCAGTTAACCCTGACGAAGTAGTAGCAGTTGGCGCTGCGGTTCAGGCCGGCGTTCTGCAGGGAGATGTTAAAGACGTATTACTTCTTGATGTCACACCTTTGACCTTAGGGATTGAAACTTTAGGCAACGTGATGACACCCTTGATTGATAGAAATACCACTATTCCAACGGCTAAATCCCAAGTCTTTTCTACTGCCGCTGATAGCCAGCCCAGTGTTGAAATTCATGTCTTGCAGGGCGAACGGCCCATGGCTGCTGATAACAAGACCTTGGGTCGCTTTATCCTTGACGGTATCCCGCCAGCACCGCGAGGCGTGCCGCAGATTGAAGTAACTTTTGATATTGACGCTAACGGTATTTTGAATGTTACGGCTAAAGACAGAGGTACCAATAAGGAACAAAAAATTACTATTACCGCTTCTTCGGGTCTTTCCAAAGAAGAAGTCGAAAAAATGAAACAGGATGCTGAAGTTCATGCTGATGAAGATAAGAAGAAAAAGGAATTGGTTGAAGCTAGAAACATGGCTGACACTTTGATTTTCTCAACTGAAAAAGCCCTGCGCGAGGCAGGCGACAAGATTCCTGAAGCTGACAAGAAAGACATTGAAGTTAAGTTGGAAGAACTTAAAAAAGTCAAAGACAGCGAGGATATTGAGGCAATCAAGCGCCACAGCCAGGAACTAAGCTCTGCAGCTCAGAAAATCGGCCAGGCAATGTATCAAAAGCAACAACAAAACCAAACTGGTCAGCAACAGGGTGGTGAGCAGAAAAGAGAAGCCAAGTCCGCCGAAGGCGGATCCGCCTCTGGCGGGGAAGGCGAAGTGGTTGACGGCGAAGTTGAAGAGAATAAAAAATAAATCAAATACAGGCGAGGCATCCCTGCCTCGCCTGATGCAATATTATTATGTCATTTTTCAAAACAATTATCGCTGACATTAAGGCGGTTAAATTAAACGATCCCGCTGCCAAAAATATCATTGAAACACTGCTTTGTCATACTCCACTTCATGCCATTATTCTTCACCGGTTGACCCATCCGCTTTATCGTCTTGGTATTCCGGTTTTGCCCCGTTTTATTTCGCAAATCAATCGTTTCCTAACTGGCGTTGAAATTCACCCAGGCGCAAAAATTGGCCCGGGATTTTTTATTGATCACGGGATGGCCACGGTCATTGGCGAAACCGCTGAAATCGGCAAAAATTGCGTCTTATTTCATAACGTGACTTTGGGTGGGACCGGCAAGCATAGGGGAAAACGGCACCCAACTTTAGGTGATAATGTTTATGTTGGTACCGGTGCCACGATTTTAGGTCCAGTTAAAATCGGTGACAATGCCAAAATCGGCGCTGAAGCAGTGGTTATAATGAGAGATGTGCCGCCTAACGCCACGGTAGTGGGGGCGCCCGGTAAAATTATAAAACTTAATGGTCAAAAAGTTGACATTGAGTTGCCGAAAACCGAAGCTGAAAATCAGTAGATGTGGTATAATATAGGGGATATTTATGTTTACTATTAGTATTTTAATTTCGCTATTGGCTTTTTTTTATCTGCTGGGTAAAGCCGCTGATTTAGTTATTTACAATATTAGAATTGTTGGGGAAAAATTAGGCATCAAAATCTTTTTTTTAGGAATCTTGTTAGGCTTTTTTACTTCTCTGCCGGAATTTGCGGTTGGGATTAATGCAACCATCAATAACATCTCCGCAGTTTCAGTCGGCAACTTATTGGGTGGCATTGTTGTTTTATTTAGTTTTATTTTAGGGCTTAGCGTCGTTTTGAATCGCAATATTATCACCAATGAAAAAAAGTTGATAAGTTTATTACTGGTATTTATCTATTTTCTACTGCCCTTATTTTTAGGCTTTAACCGTTATTTAAGTTCAGTTGACGGCGTTATTCTGATTAGTTTATATCTAATTTTGATTTATTATCTTTATTGGCAGCAGAAAAAAGATAGAAAATCGACTAGCAATTTGATTATCCATAAAGATAAAATTACTAGGAGTATATTATTGGTAATTTTGGGCTTGGTTTTGGTGGTCGTTATTTCTAATATCGTTATTCGGTTTACTAGTGTACTATTAACCCAATGGGCCATTCCGCCGTTTTTAGTTGGCCTGATTTTATTTTCTTTGGGGACAAACTTACCGGAAATTATGGTGACAGTGAGATCATGGCGCCGGAACATTAAGGATTTGTCTCTGAGTAATTTAATCGGTTCGGGGATGGCTAATATTTTTATTCTCGGGTTTTTATCTTTGATTAAACCAATCACGATTAAAGCCGCAACATCATTTTATAGCCTGATATTTTTTATGATTTTACTATTTGGTCTGGTGTTAATTTTTTACCGCAGCGACCGACGCCTGACTCGGCCGGAAGGGATTGTCCTGTTGTTTATTTATTTGACTTTTTTGATTAGTGAAATAAGTTGGATGTTTTTCATTGATTAATTTTTAGAGTATGATTCTCAACATTATTTTATTTGCTATTGGTTTGGCAGTTTCAATTTATGGTGCTGATTTTTTAGTTCGTGGGTCTTCATCAATCGCTAAAAAATCCGGTCTCTCGCCGTTATTTATTGGTTTAACTATTGTTGCTTTTGGTACCTCTATGCCAGAGCTGGTAGTTAACCTTTTTGCCAGTTTTAAAGGCAATAATGACATTGCTATTGGCAACATTTTGGGCAGCAACATCGCTAATATTTTATTAATTCTAGGAATTTCCTCGGTAATTTATCCCTTGACCCTTAAAAAAACGACTATTGCTAAAGAAATTCCTTTCAGTTTCCTAGCGGTTTTAGTTCTTTTTATTTTAGCTAATGATACGATGATGGACGGCTTACAGAGTTCATTATTAAGTCGCGGCGACGGTTTAGTTTTACTGGGCTTTTTTGTAATTTTCATGTATTACACTTTTGGCATCAGCAGAGTCACAGCTGATATTGATAAGAATGAGGTTAAAATTTATAAATATCATATTGCTTTTTTAATGATTATCGGGGGACTTTTAGGCTTAGTGATTGGCGGTAATCTGCTAGTTGATTCAGCCATTGCGTTAGCCCGATTTTTAAGAGTCAGTGAAGCTTTTATTGGTTTGACAATTGTGGCGGTTGGAACCTCTTTGCCGGAATTAGCCACTTCTGCCGTAGCGGCTTTTAGGAAAAGTAGCGACATTGCCGTTGGTAACATTGTTGGCTCTAACATTTTTAACATTTTTTGGATTTTAGGCATAAGTGCGACGATTAGGCCGCTATATTTTTCGCCCCTCGCCAATTTTGATGTTTTTATCGTGATGTTAGCGACCTTGATTTTAATTCCGTTTATGTTTATTGGTCAGCGCAATATTTTGCAGCGTTCTCAGGGAGCAATCATGGTTTTTTCGTATATTATTTATGTAGTTTATTTAATAATAAGAGGATAATATTTAGCTAGTAGAATAGTAGCTTGTAGCTGGTAGGATAAAATTCCTACAAGCTACCTCCTACCAGCTACAAACTAAACTTATGGACAATCAAAAACCTACCTCGCCGATTCAAGGCGGGCAACCCCCACAACCAGGAGGCCAGATTCAAATCAGAGATAATTTAGCCGGCGGCGAATACGCTAACGCCATGCAGGTGGCTCACCGGGAGGACGAATTTCTGCTGACGTTTTTGAATATTGTAGCGCCAACTGGCAGAGTGGTTGGTAAAATCATTACTAGCCCCGGACATTTGAAAAGAATTATTAGAGCGCTGGAAGAAAACTTGAAAAGATACGAATCGACTTTCGGGACAGTGAAAGAAGCGGAAAGTCCGAAAAACGAAATTGGTTTTCACCCTTCTGACTAATCAGCCAGAAGATAGTTGATGAAGTTAAGGCTGGTTTGAGCGCTAGCAAGGGTTTGATCTAGCTCGAGGGCTTTCTGAAAATTATTTTTGGCTTCTTCCCATTGTTTAAATCCCATTAGCGCCAGGCCGTAATTATTGTATAAAACCGCATTTTCAGGTTCTTTTTTAATCATTTCTTCCAGCAGTTTAGCTGATTGATCAAACTGCCGGGCCGCGTAATAACTTTGGGCTAAAGCCGTTTTCAGTTGAGTATCGTTGGGATTTTTTTCCAGCTGAGCTAAAAGGTTTTGGATTTGAAAAATAAGATTGATATTATTTTCAATAATTGGAACGCCCGGATTGATGCTGAGTGATTTTAAAAACAATTGGTAAGCAGTATCGTAATCCTGCTGGCTTAAAAAATAAAATCCTAAGTCGTTATAGGTGATAGCGTATCTTAAAAATATTTCTTGCTCCAGAAAGTGAGACTGGTCAGTGATTTTATATTCATCGTGGCTGGAGTATCTTTGGTCAAACGAGTTTAGGGTTAATAACATTTTTTCCGGGGTGTAGTCACTAGGTTTAGTGGTCAGCCGGTAAACCAAGCCCTGCGGGATTAAAAAGTTAGTAAAATTACTAGTTAAGGCTGGGTCGCCGACACTGAAATAAATCGGACGTGAGTCAATGTTTTTTAAAATAATTTCCTCTAGCAATTGACCTAATGAAGTTTTTTGGGCTAGCGACGGAAACGTCAATTTAGCAAATATTTTGTCATTAGTAATTGGACCGCTGAAAAGATGGGGATAGCGTTGACGGATTTGTTGGTGGGTAATTTCACTGGGTACAGTTTGGATCACAATCACATCAGGCCTTAACTTTTCAACCTGCTGAACATACCAAATGCCAAAAATAATTGAATCATTAGGAGTAATTAAAATAGCATTTTGTTCCAATGAAGCCAGAATGTCTGTGACATACTGATGGTCAAGATAATAGCTATGCAGGTTATTATCTCGCCAGTTAGAAATCAAGCTATAAAGCGGTAAGATCAGGATTAATACAGCAATCAGAACCTTGGAAACGTCGAGGTGTTTAAGATTTTTTAGCCACTGGTTAGCCAATTTAATAATTAAATATAAACCAAAACCAAGCCAGAAAGAAAAGATAATAAAAGACGCTAAATAGAATTTGTCAGTCACAAAAGCAACGTTTGGGTCTAGTGGGATGTTACTGATTAAAAAAATTATTACTGGCCCTAAAAACAAGAAGGCCAAAACCGTGAAATTAAAGTAGAGGCGTTTTTTTAAGGCCAGGTAAATCAAACCAACCAAGGCGACAATGATTCCCCAGGCATGAAACTGTTTAGTCAGCGAATAGAAGTACTGGAGGGAGTGGTTGAAGATATTATTAATACTCCAGCCTTCAACAAAGTTTTTTGATAAAAATACTGTGCCGAATTCCTGACGCAGAAATACCGCTAAAAGCCCAGAGAGAGTTTCAGGGTTGCCCCAGTCTAAAAACGGATCAGCTTGCGAGCGGATGATGACAAAGCTGTAAATTAGCAGTAAGCCAGCCAGCGAGACTAGTAGTAAGTAAATTATTTTTTTTGAATAAAATATTTTTTTGTCAGTCAGCCAGATAAAATAAAGTATGGCCGGCAAGAGCAAAATCAAAGTATGATGGTTGCCAAAGCCCAGGCCAAAAAGAAATGCAGTAATAAAAAGCAATTTGTCAGCGCCTTGGTTGTTTTGTAGTTTTTCCTGCCACTTCAGCAGCAAGTAAATAATTAAAAGCAGCCAAAAGGCGTGCAAAGTAAAAACATCCGCAATATCTGAATAGTACCAGAATAAATGGCTGAAGGCTAAACTTAAAGCAGTAATTAGAGCAACAGGGATATTATCAGTTAAACGTTTGAGTATTAGAAAAACTAGGACCACTGATAGGGCTGCAAAAAAGCCTGACATTAAATTAACCTGCCAGGCAAAGCTGCCCAAAGGAATTATCAAAGTAAAAATTTTACCCAGGATGATATAAAGCGGATAAGCCGGCGGATGGGGGATACCCAAAGTTTTGACTGCCACAATAAATTCAGCATTGTCGCGCGGGTAGATAGTCGGCGAGGCAGTAAAAGCGTAAAATAAGAAGCAGGCAGCAAAAAGAATCAGCGGTAAGTGTTTGACAAGCGGAGTTTTACTTGATATAAAGGGGAGTCTCATAAAGGTTATTTACATAATATCATAATTATTATGGTTTTGCATTTTGAATGCGAAGTAAGAATCACGAATCACGAATCACGAATTATGGACTGGTATTTATTTCCTTGATTCTAAATTCTTGATTCTAAATTCTAAATAAATGGCTAAAGATTATTACAAAATTTTAGGGATTGATAAAAACGCGAGTCAGGACGAGATTAAGCGTGCTTTTAGGACACTTGCTCACCAGCATCATCCTGATAAATCCGGAGGCAATGAACAGAAATTCAAAGAGATCAACGAGGCTTATCAGGTTTTAAGTAATCCCCAAAAGCGCCAGCAGTATGATCAGTTCGGCTCAACTTTTGAACAGGCCAGAAGCCAGGGCGGCTTTGCCGGGTTTGAAGGTTTTCGCGACTTTGCTGATTTTGCTTCAGCCTTTAGAAACGGCAATAATGCTTCATTTAATTTCGGCGCCGGAGACTTGGGTGACATTTTCGGCGATTTATTCGGTTTTGGTTCCAGTCGGACCAGAACCAGAGGCCGCAAAAGCAGAGTCGGCGCTGATATTGAAGCTGGAATCACCATTGATTTTCGCGAAGCGGTTTTTGGCGCAGAAAAAAATATTACTATAACCAAAGATGATATCTGCTCCCAGTGCGACGGCAGTGGCGTCGAGCCTGGCTCGAAAATGTCAACCTGCCCGGAATGCCGGGGCACTGGTCAAGTGATGCGAAACGTCGGCTTTGGTATTAGCTTTGGCAGTGTTTGTCCGACCTGCGGCGGCACGGGCCAAAAGGCTGATCAGGATTGTTCAACTTGTCATGGCCGTGGCACAGAGAAAAAGACCAAAGAAATCAGAGTTAAAATTCCGGCCGGTATTAATGATGGTCAGATAATTCGTTTGTCCGGCGAAGGCCAAGCAGCTGGAAAAACCGGGCAAGCCGGGGATTTATATTTGCGTCTTAGGGTAATACCAGACCAGGAGTTCAAACGTGAAGGTTATGATATTATAACTGAAGTCCAAATCAGCTTTCCCCAGGCAGCCTTGGGTGATAAGGTGGAAATTAATACTTTGGACGGCACGGTTAAACTGAAAATTCCTGAAGGCACCCAGAGCGGCAAAATTTTCCGTCTCCGTAGCAAAGGCGTGCCCCATGTTCACAGCCGAGCTAGGGGAGACCAGTTAGTCAAAGTAATAGTTGAAACTCCAACCAATCTAAGCCGGAAGCAGAAAGAGTTATTGAAAGATTTGGGAAAAGAAGGTATATAATAATAACAATTAACAGCTTACCTGTTAGTTAGACAGGTTAACAATTAACATTTAACTGCTGGAGTTAACTGTTATAGGTTAACTGTTAAATCATGGCCCTATCGTCTAACGGTTAGGACACCAGGTTCTCATCCTGGCAATTGGGGTTCGATTCCCCATGGGGCTACTTTAAGCCTTTTTTATCGAGGACCGAAAGGCGTCCAAAAAAATTCTAGACTCATAGGCCTATCTAGATGAAAAAAAATAAACTCCATATCACACTACCTATAGAAAATGATTCAGCAATGCTTAAAGAATATGGCAGAGCCGCGATACTTACCACCAACGTGGAGTTTTTTTTGAAAGAAGCAATAAAAAGAAAGGGTGGAAAGATTACAGAAGATAAAACACTGGGTCAATTAATTGGAGGCGCAAAAAATCATCTGCCGATAAGATTAGTGAGATTACTCGATAATTTTAATAAAAAAAGAATTAAATTAATTCACGGAACAGTGGGTAGTACACAATCTTTTAAGACAAAAAAAGAATGGCATTTCATTCAAAAAAATGGTGAAGAATTTCCTATTGGCACAAAATTTATTAAGAAGTATTCTGATCAGGCAAGGAATATTATAATAAAATTAATAACGCTCAAGTTGTGCAAACTAAAAATTCCGTCGAAAAAAGATATGATTGGTTAATGGGGGCTGACATGTATATGGCAGCTTGTATTATATTATGTGAGGAGATGCTCCTTACTTTTAGTTCATCATTTCCCGTGCTCAATATTACAAAACGAATTGATAAACAAGTTGGCTTTACGTCAGCAAATCCTGACGATGAGATGTTGCTACCTGCCGTATTTAATTTTAAACATGGATTAGAACTATATCTAAAAGTGTTGGTAATGGCTATCAAAAATTTACCAACATACAAAGATGAACCACCATGCCATGATTTAAAAAGTCTGATAAAAAAGATACGTAATTTACTAAAAGATAAAGAAATGTTTGAATCTCTTAACGCGGTAGAAAGCATCGTGGATAAGTACTACTATGGTAGCTATGCTTTTGTAGACAAATCTGACAAAAACCACCCAGACAAGTCAAATGAAGCGGAACGCTATCCAGAGCGTAAAAATACAAGTTGTTACCAAATAAAAAATTTGGAAACGATAGTATCACACGACTTACTAAAAACTATTATTCAAGACTGCAGAAGTGCACAAGGGCAGCTAAGAAAGATGCTAATGCGTTATTAACCAGATGATTCCTTCTCTAATTCTAATCTCTTGTCTTTTAAAACCACCTTACTTTTCAAACATGCCAACAATTCTCGTTTCTCACTAATACTGCCTGCTTGTAAAATATACTTAGCATAGTTTTTCATATCAACTTCAAGGTTAATTCTTAGTTTCTGCTTGCTGCCAAACACGCTTTGCTGAAAGGTTTGGTAGCGCTTAATTTCAAGCTCAAGCTTGTGCTTAATGCCCAATTCATTTAAATCAGCTTGGTCAATTAAATTTAAAAATTGCGTCAACAAATCTTCCTCGCGCAGGTAGCCAGCTTTACAAACCTTGTCCCGGCTTCTAGTACAGCCGTAATAGACATAGCGGTTCATGGTGCCATCTTTGAGATTTTTGAATTTCTCTTGAGCGGTTACGCCCGATCCGCAGCTACCACATTTAATCAGTCTAGTAAAAGCAAATTCTTTACTGGCATATTTAACATGGCGTTCAAGGGTAATTTGCTTTTGGACTTGGTCAAATAGTGCTTGAGAAATTAACGGCTGATGTTTGCCTTTAAAAAACTTGCCGCTATTGGCCGGGTATTCAAACGTGCCGGTGTAAAATGAGTTTTTGAGCAGGCGATAGATGTTGGCTAGCGATAATGGCTTACCTCGTGAGGTTTTAAAGTCTAAATCAAATTTTAACCATTGAAATACTTTTCTTCCACTCCATTGTTCATACGCCACTTTTTCAAACATCTGCTTGATAATAGCTGACCGTTTTGGGTCAATCATCACAACGCCGGTTTGCTCGTTTTGTTTGTCGTTTAAATAGCCAGTCGGGGCAATGGCCGGCCAAAAGCCCATTTCCGCTTTGGTTTTTAAACCTCGCTTGACGTTGATGCTTTTATTGTCATTTTCCAACTTTGCCTGACTGCCTAAAATCATCAGTAAAAACTTTTCGTTAGGTGAGTTGCTGAATTCCTGACCGTAGGTTTTAATATGTAATAGTATCTTTTCATCCATCAAATCAACCAGTGAACCCAGATCTCCGGCATTACGGCTTAACCGATCCGGAGCCCATGTCAAAATACCGTTAAATTTGCCTTTCCTGATTTCTTGGATTAGTTCATTAAACACTGGCCGCTGGCCGGACGCTTTAGCCGAATGACTTTCGCGCTTTATTTCAACAACGTTTAAATTTTCCTTGACCGCCAATTCCGTCATTTCTTTAATTTGAGAATCAATGGAAAGGATTTGTTTTTCCTCTGATTCCGTTGACTTTCGGGCGTAAAGGCAGTAGTTGATTTTTTGCTCGGTAACACTTGTAGTTTCCATACAACCACAGGGATGACACAACCCCTTGGGGGAGTCCAGTTCGGATTGTAGATAAACTGTAGGTAACTTTAGCTTCGCAGAAACGCTTAATTAAGTTAAAATTGGTTGACTTTTTGCTGTTTTTGGAGGTAGAATATAATTACAATTTATGACCTAAACCGCACCTACAATAAATTGCGGCATGGTCAAAAATCCCATAACAGGTACTGAACCCCACGTTCAGCGATCTGTTATGGGTCATATCGGGAAACTGGTATGGGGCGAAAGCCCTGCTGGCGTGGGGCTTTGTGCATAAATCTTAAGGTAAAAAATTATGAAAAAAACTTTATCAATACTACTGTTGCTGATTTTTTTATTCTCATACTCTTTACCAGCTAATGCCTATGTTGCTCCCGATTATCTAAGCGATTACTTTGTAAAGTATCAAAAATATTTAAATGAAATTGGAATTGGCTACACATGGGATTCAACCAAAGGATCGCCCAATGTGGTCGTTGCTGTAATAGATGACGGAGTTTATCTTAACCACCCTGATTTAAAAGATAATATTTGGTATAACAAAAAAGAGATTAATGGTAATGGTATTGACGACGACGGAAATGGCTATTCTGATGATTACTACGGGTGGAATTTTATAGATAATTCCCCGGAAATGACGGTTAAAGGTAAGCATGGAACCATGGTAGCAGGTATTATTGGAGCACGGGGAGATAACAGTATCGGCATTGCCGGTATTGCATGGAATGTAAAACTGATGCCATTAATTGCCTGCAATAGCACGAGTTGCCCTGAAGATGCGATTAAAAATGCGATCCGATATGCGGCAAATAATGGTGCGGATGTTGTTAACTTAAGTTTAGGAAAAAATGGTACATATAGTTATCTATATGAACCGTTTAACGAGGTGATTAATTACGCTTACCAAAAAGGAGTAGTTATTGTTGCTGCAGCGGGTAATGGAGATGTCGAGGGAGGATTTGGTAAAGATTTAGGCAAGTTTCCAGTTTCACCGGTTTGCAACGAAACAGGTGATCAGATTATTGGTGTTTCGGCAACGGCAGAAGGTGAGGAATATCTTACTTCATGGTCTAACTATGGTGGATGTGCTCAAATTTCAGCCCCCGGTGAAAATATTATTACTACTGCACCACCAAACTATTCCAACTTTGATGTAGAATACGACATAGGAGATGGGACTTCTTTCTCTGCGCCAATAATTTCTGGCGTTGCCGCATTAATACGCTCTTACAACAGATTAATAAGTAATGCGGAGGTGATAAAAACGATAAACGCAGCGGGCAAGCCGGGTTATAGTCAAAAAATTGACACAAGGGCAATTTTAGATAGCTTAAATAGAAGTGTTGACCTATTATCTGTAAATCCTTCAATCGCAAAACCTGGCGAAGAATTAACCGTTCAATCTAGTAATTTCCATAGTGGCAGAACAGTAAAACTGATAGGGCCTTCCACGGTTACCCTAACGAACAAAGATGTTATTTACGTAAGCGGAGATGTGTTCCGAATTAAAGTTCCAACGACTAACTTAAAAGCTGGTAAATACACTATAGATGTTGATGGAGTTAAATTATATAATGCATTTCAGTTGAGTCAGTCAGCACCTCAGAGCCAGCAGCCGCTGATAACCGTAGACAACATTTTAGGCCTGCGGTCAGGGTGGCTAATAAAAAATAAAGAGTTCGTTGAGGTTTTTTCTGTAGATGAAAATTTATGCCTACATTGGATTATAAATGAAAAAGCCGCAGAGAGATTTTATGGTCCAACATGGAATCACTACGGGGTTATTAAAGAATTTGACAGTATTCCGCATGGCTATAAATTTTGTGAAAAGATAGAATAGGCAAATCTACATACCAAAAACGAAATGAGACACTAAAGTTAAGGCCGTCTCATTTTGTTTTTGGCTTAATTAAAATAAAAATACCTAAAAAATTGTGAAAATGAGACATTTCAAAAACCCGCTGGTACTGTCTCATTTGTCTCATTATTGGTAAATTCGCCCGGAAAATACCCCGACCCGAAGGCATTAAAAACGTCCCGTGTAAATCTTCAAAAAATCTCTCAACAGTCTTGTTTATATAATTCTTAGACCGAAAGCCCCTACCAACATAAAATCATCAATTTGTCTAGGCGGCACCATTTGTTACCCTGGATCACATATAACATTTTCAACATGCCCGTTTGTCGGGCATTTTTCAAATAAAGAAAAACAGCCGGATGAATTAGGATTCATCGCGGCTGCGACAAAGGGCTTGCGGGTTTATGGAGGCCACTTGTTATTCAAGCAGCGACGGATGTTTGTGACAGGCGTCTTCTGCGGACGCCACGTATCTTCGCGCCTGCTCCAACGTGCGCACGGGGCCGCCAAAAAAAACGCGGTGCAAGGGCAGCGGGAGGTTGTCTTCCAGAAAAGCTCGTACGCCGGGGCCGAAGTATTCATCTCCCGTATCTTCGGCCGTTGCAGGTACAAGAGACTGCATTACTATTTCTCCTTTCTATTCTGATATACAGTAGTCAGTTTTGTACTCAACCCTTACGGTACGCTCTTCGGGTAGGAAGAATGAAACCGCCGGCGCCAACGAGGCGAAGGATTTGACTCTCACGTTCCTTGAGCCGTTTGGCGCGGGAACGATGCTGTCGTTTTCGCCACCAACCAACGAATGGTACGATTATCTGTAGCATGTGTATCCCTCCTTTCTTTGATTGGCAAAGTGCCATTATTGGCTTGATATCTACAATCTAGTATAGTATATTTATAGGGTTATCACAACTTGTTGGAGCCGGTATTACAATGAAGTGTTGCCCTGCTGTCTAGGCAACACACCCCATCGGGAACTCGAACGAAAAAGTCTCGCAGTTGAGCTAATAAAGTTCGAGTAGTGGCTCGTATAGGGCTAAATAAAAACTTCTAGGATTTTTTCCGAGGAGTTTTTATTTTAGTTAACACAAGGAGTAAAAAAACCACTCATATCCTTATGAGTGGTCAAGATTCTATGGTATTCAGGCCCAGCATTAATTCAACGATTGGGGTGGTGCCAAACCGTTACACCTTGATTGTCAACCACGGCGTAGACTTCTGTGGCATTAGGGCACATCTTTTCTTTCTGAATGTAATGTTCCGCCTGGGCTCGTGCGTCGTCTCCAGATGTCGCCTGAAATGTTTGTGAAGAATACGTCCCGTCGTCAGTATTGATAAAGGTGACGACAAACGGCTTTTTCGCCGTCTCCTCGCTCATTGTACTCACCTCCTTTACAATTGTGCTATCTCCATTTTACTCTAAGTTATTAAAAAGTCAAAAATAAAAATCTTCAACTTGCAACGAGCCGCTATTGCGACATAATCAACAAAAAATCGCCGACGATGCAATTTTTTGATATAATTAATTTATCAGTAGAAGATCAGTAACAGTTTGCCACCCATTCCGACAAGCTCTGCCAAGACGTTTTGTATCGAGGACCGAGATAGATTAGCTAAATTTAGATAAATTATTTTTTTGACTTTCCCACAACCCATCTAGGACTAGAACCAAGCCGCCTGAATTGGCGGTTTTATGGTAAAATATTAAAGTATGGAAATTATCCTCATAACTTTACTAACGGTTGTTGCCAGTACGATTGGTACTATTACCGGTTTTGGTACGTCCACCATTATGATTCCGATCTTGGCGTTATTTTTGTCGCCGGTTGAAGCAATATTTTTAGTTTCCGTTATTCATTGGTTTGGTAATGTTTGGAAGATTACCTTGTTTCGTTCCGGCATTAATTGGAAATTGATTGGGCTGTTTGGTATTACTGGTCTAGTCACCAGTTATTTTGGTGCAGCAGTAACTTTGAATATTGATGACTCGGTGCTGTTGCGGGTGCTGGGTGCATTTCTTGCCATATATGCTGTATTTTTATTGTTTCAATCAAAATTAAAATTGCCGGCTTCTTCAAATGTGGCATTGCTCGGCGGTTCGTTGTCCGGATTTTTTGCCGGGATGTTTGGTATTGGTGGAGCAATTCGCAGTGCGTTTCTGACTATATTTGATTTACCCAAGGCCGTTTATATCGCTACAGTCGGAGCTATTGGACTGATGGTTGACTCAACTCGCGTTGTTACTTACATTACTGGAGGAGTGATGTTGCCACAGACGTTACTTTACGGATTAATTATTTTTATTCCGACATCGTTTTGTGGTGCATACATTGCAAAACTTATTGTTGATAAGATTCCGCAGCGACAATTTAGATCTGTTGTTGCTGTGTTAATTTTTATCATCGGAATAAAGTTAATGGTGTGGCCTTAGATGTCCCAGGTGTAGGGTATATTAATAATGGTCATCTATTTAAGTTTTGGGCTCAGTTAAACTGATTTTGATTGACGACCGAGATGGCTATGGCGCTAGTGCGACCGAGACGGTTCGGTTCGCATTTTTTCGTAAAGCCGCTGCCATCTAAAAAATCGCCGAACAGGCGATTTTTTGGTAGAATAAGCATATATGAAAAAAAGTTCTGCAATTCATTTTCTGGTTTTTTTGGCCACTGTTTTAATTGCAATAACACTTCCTTTTTATCTTTTAAAATATTCTTTTAATTGGCAGGATTTAGCCAAAGTGACCCAAAACCTTCCGCTGATTAATACCGCAGTTGAAAAAATAGAGCCGTTTATTTCTTTGCCACCACCATTGCGGGCTGAGAAAGAAACACCTGATTCCTTTTTAACAGTTCAAGGAGTGTTTGTTTGGACCAATAATGCCCGCCGCAATAATGATGCACCTCCTTTAGTACTTAATGATGAGATTAGCCAGGCGGCTCGGGCTAAAGTTGGAGACATGTTTAATAACCAATATTTTGAACATGTTTCACCTTCTGGTCTGGGTGTTGACCACTGGGTGGAACAAACCACTTACCGCTATATTGCTTTGGGCGAAAATCTGGCTTTAGGCAATTTTACTGATGATCAAGAATTGGTTTTGGCCTGGATGGATAGCCCGGGCCATCGGGAAAATATTTTAAATGAAAGTTTTGAGGAAATTGGAATTGCCGTGAAAAAGGGGACATATGAAGGCAAACAAACCTGGCTGGCGGTTCAGATTTTTGCTAAACCACTAAGCAGTTGTCCGGCTATTGATGAAAACTTAAGTCTTGAAATTGAAAATAATCAAAAGCAGTTGTCAGCTTGGAGTAACCAACTGGAAAATCTTAATGCTAGATTAAAAAGCGAGCGGCCGCGGGGCCGGGCCAGTCAGGCAGAGATAGATGCTTATAACGCGCTGGTTGAACAATACAATCAATTAGCTGATGATTATAATACTTTACTTGAGCAAACTAAAGTAATGGTTGATCAATACAATCAGCAAATTGCTGCTTTCAACGCCTGTGCCGGAGGAAGTTAAAAGCTATTAATTAGGGTTAATATTATGGAAACATATGAATAAAATAGTTGTTGCTATACTTATTGTTATTATTATCGCTTTAGCAGCCGGCGCCTACGTTTATTTTTTTAAAGCCTATCAAGATAGCCAATTTAATGCAGTTCGTCTTTACAAAAATGATATTGAGGGCAAAGCGATGAAAAATATAACTAATAGTATTGAAGGGGAAAACCAACGGATTCAGGAACAGTTAAATCAATAGCTTGCTGACATTTAATTGCTAATCGCGGCCAGCCCGTTTCTCGGTTATGCTCGAGGCGGGTTTTTTATAAATCCGCTATCATTTAGCTTTAGTCATATTGTGATATAATTAGGTCAATTATGAATCTAGAAAACTTAGAAAAAATTTTAGCCAATCAGCCAAAATTTAGACTTAAACAAATTTATCGGGCTATTTATCATGATTTAATCAAAGATTGGTCAAAGGCCTCTAACTTGCCTTTGGCTTTGCGCCAAGAACTTAGTGCCAAGTGTGATTTAAATATCCAGGGCGATATTTTTAAATCTAAAAGTTTGGGTACAATTAAAGTTTTAATAACTTTGAGTGATGGCTTAAAAATTGAGTCTGTACTACTTCAACATAATGACGGCCGTAATACCGTTTGTGTTTCCTGCCAAGTGGGTTGTGCTTTAGACTGTCAGTTTTGTGCTACTGGCCAGATGGGGTTTAAGCGCAATTTGGACTGTTCCGAAATCCTGGAACAAATTTTATTTTTTTCCCGCTATTTAAAAACCAAGAACCAAAAAGTTACTAACGTAGTTTTTATGGGTATGGGTGAGCCATTTTTAAATTATGATAACGTGATTAAGGCTGTCAGGATTTTAAACGACCCGGATTGTTTCAATATTGGGGCCAGAAAAATCTCAATTTCTACTGGTGGGATTATTGAAGGCATAAAAAAATTGACCAACGAAGATTTGCAGGTTAATTTGGCTATTTCTTTACACGCGCCTGAGAATGCCTTGCGTTCCAGGCTGATGCCTATTAATAAAACTAATCCGCTTAAAGACTTGATATTGGCAGTCAACAATTACATTAGACGGACTTCCCGTAAAGTGATGCTGGAATATATGATGATTAAAGATGTGAATGATTCTGTTACTCAAGCCAGGCAGCTGGCCAAGTTGGTTAAAGATAAACTTTATGTTGTTAATTTAATTCCTTACAATATCACTGGTAAATTCCAGCCATCATCTGGTTCAACTATCAAGGAGTTTAAGAAAGTCTTGGAAAAAGAAGGAATTAATGTGACTCAACGTTTTAGTTTTGGTCATGACATCAATGCTTCTTGCGGTCAGTTGGCTACAAAATCGCTGGTCAATAACAAAACAGCAGACTAGAGCTTGTTAGCTTCTTTAGTACTGATTTTTGACATACCGACGGTCGGTATGCTATTATATTGCTGTAATAATCCATCTTTTAACCCACATGACCCAAGAAAACACGACCATCACCAAAAAGAAGCTCGAGGATATTGCTTTGCAGTTGTTTGCCCAGGTGGGTTATGACAAAGCTTCAGTCAATACGATTGTGGCCAAAGCCAAGGTTTCCAAAGGAGCCTTTTATTATTATTTTGATTCTAAAGAAGAAATTTTAAACAGCGTTTTGGAGCAGTACGGTCAGCGGGTACGCGAGATTGTTGAAGAAATCGCTGATAACAAAAGTTTATCCGGCCTGGAAAAATTTAATTTGGCTTTTGCAAAAATCCAGCAGTATAAAGCGGAAAACATTGACCGGCTGTTGAAAATGAGCCGGATGATGGAAGATTCTGATAATAAATTTCAGAGCAAATTTATTGAGAAGCTTTTAGAGTATATCAATGGACCTTTTACTCGAATTATTAAACAGGGAGTTAGAGAGGGCGATTTTAATACTGATTATCCGGAAGAGATGATGGGTTCAATCATGTATTTGGCTATTTACCTTAAAGATTCAACCAAAGAATTTATATTTAATCCTAAAAAAGCTTTAATGAATATCAAGACCTTGATTAGAAAATACAATTTTATTCTGGACGTCGTTAATCGGATTTTGGGCGCCAAAAAAGGGGCGGTTAAAATCAGTACCAAGTCAATCAAGGATATCTATAAAATAATTGGTAAAAAATTAAGTAATCAATAAATTGTTTATGAAAAAATTGCTCAAGTCTAAAATTTTTTGGATCGTTGGTGGTGTTGTTATTGTGGCAGCGGCTTTTATGATTCGCTCGGCCCAACAGGGTAAGCAAGTTGAGTATACCACCGAACCAGTCAAGCGCGGCGAAATTATGCAGACCGTTTCAGCCACCGGCCAAGTGAAGTCAGCTTCAGAAATTGAATTAAATTTTAGAAACACTGGCAAACTTTCAGTTTTAAATATTGAGACTGGCGATAAGGTTGAAACTGGCCAAATTTTGGCTCAGTTGAAAGCAACTGACTTAGCCATTAATGTTAACAAAGCCAGAGCCGATTTAGACGAAGCTCAAGCTAATCTGGATAAACTGAAAGCCGGCTCCATCGAGCAAGACATTGCTGTTTATGAAGTTTTAGTGGCCAAGTCTGAAGCGGATTTGTCTGAAGCCCAAGACAGTTTGGTTAATACCGAGGCTACCTACAAGCAAACACAGGAAAACGAGAAAAAAAATATTTTGGTTGATGTTGACAGCAGTTTAACTAAAGCTAATATTGCTTTGCAGGAAGTCTATGACACTTTGAATTACGAAGGTGATGATGATAACTTTGTTACTTCTAGTTTTTCTTTGAGGCAAAAAGTTCAAACTGAATATTCATCTAGTTTAACTAAGGTTGACGAGGCTGAGTTGGTTTACAATCTTACCAAGATTGACCCGACTGATGAGAATATTGATAGCGCAGTTGATTTAACTTTGGTCGCCTTATCACAGACGCAAGATACTCTTGATGACCTTTCCAAGTTATTGGATTATGTGGTAATTAATTCAGTTTTAACCCGTTCAGAATTAGACACGCTAAAAACTACTATCAATAGCGAAAGAACAACGATTGATGCAAGTATTAGTACAGTTCAGACTGGCAAGCAAGATCTAGCTGACGCTCGGCTCAATTACCAAACCAAAGTCAAGGCGGCTGAAAATGCAGTTGAAGTGGCTCGGCAAAGCTTATCTAAGGCTCAAGCTGATTTAGAGTTTAAAAAAGCGCCAGCCCGGCCCGAAGATATCGCCTTATATGAAGCTAGAGTTAAAAAAGCGTTGTCAGACTTGCAGTATGCCCAAGATAAATACGAAGAGACGATTCTAAAAGCCCCCATTGATGGCGTGATTACGGAAGTCAATTTTGAAATTGGGGAGCAGACCAGCCTTAGCGAGCCAGTAATAAAAATGCTAGCTACGGAAAACTATGAAATCAAGGTTGACATTCCCGAGTCCGACATTGTCAAAATTGATCTGGGCGACAAAGCGGACATCACTTTAGATGCTTTCAGCGATGATGATGTTTTTGGCGGCACAGTTACCACCATCAATCCGGCCCAAACCGAAATTCAAGACGTGATTTATTATCAAGTGACAGTGACTTTAGTTAGTGAGCAGCCAAGCAATGTCAGTTCGCTTTTAGAAAAGATCAAGCCGGGTATGACGGCTAATATCACTATTGCCACTGATAAGAAAGAAGACATTCTAGTTATTCCTTCTCGCGCTGTTAAGGAGCGAAATGGTAATAAGATCGTTGAAGTTTTAGAAAATGGCCAGCCTCGAGAAGTCGAAGTTATAGTGGGTTTGCGCGGCGATGAGGGCCTAATCGAAGTAATTTCTGGACTAGCCGAAGGCCAATCAGTTATTACTTTTACTAAGGGAGAATAAATCCTGCACTTTATAAACTGTTGAGATTTAAATCTAAACAAAAGGTGCGGGATAAAAAGGATTAATCAAAATGATTTTTAGAAGATACTCTTTAGTATTGAAAAATTTTGATTGGTTGTTATTCAGCGCGGCAGTGCTATTGGTTTGTTTTGGTTTAGCCGCGCTTTATAGTATCACAATTAGTTTTGACAATCCGGATTTTCTAAATTTCAAAAAGCAGGTAATCTTTAGCTTGATCGGTCTTTTGTTGCTATTGGCGGTTAGTTTTATTGACTATCGCTGGTGGCGGGACTTGGCCTTTTTTGTTTATGTTTTTGCGGTGATTTTATTAATTACCGTTTTATTTATCGGCCAGATAATCCACGGCACCAAAGGCTGGTTTAATCTCTTGGGACTAAATTTTCAGCCGGTTGAAATTGCTAAGCTAGCTTTGGTAGTAATGTTAGCTGGTTTTTTAAGCAAGAGGATAACAGCGGTCGAGGAATTTAAAAGTTTTATTATGACTGGTTTGCTGGCTGGTTTACCGTTTTTGCTGGTAATTTTTCAGCCTGACTTTGGATCAGCCTTAATTTTATTTTTAATTTGGTTTTTGTTAATTTTTCTGGCCGGGACCGACAAAAAGTACTTAATAGGGATTATCGGCTTGATAATTTTTATGTTTGTGGTTAGTTGGTTTTTTATTTTTGCTGACTACCAAAAGGATCGAATTTTGACTTTTTTTAATCCCGAAATTGATCCTTACGGCCGCGGTTACCATGTTCGTCAGGCTACCATTGCGGTTGGGGCTGGTGGTCTTTTTGGCCGCGGGCTAGGGTTTGGTTCGCAAAGCCAGCTTAAATTTATCCCCGCCAGCCAAACCGACTTTATTTTTGCGGTCATTGCTGAAGAACTGGGCTTTTTAGGGGTGGGCTTAGTTTTCTTTTTTTGGGTCGTAATATTTCAGCGATTAATCAAAGCGGTCAATCAAGTTAAAGATGATTTTGCCTCACTTTTTATCCTGGGCGTTTCCATTCTTTTCTTTATTCAAGTCTTTATTAATATTGGGATGAACGTCGGTTTGGTGCCAGTGACCGGCATTTCCTTGCCGTTTGTTAGTTACGGCGGGAGCTTTCTGATTATTAGTTTAGTTTTGATTGGGCTAGTTGAAAGTATCATCGCCAGAAGTCGCAGCTAAAAGTTGACTTTTTTAAAAAAATTAGCTAATATATATCTGTAATATGCTTGATGATAAATTTTTTAGCTTATTTGACGAGAGCCTAAAAACGGTTTTTCGTTGCCCTGTTTGCAGCAACCGCTATAATCCGATTGAAGCTAAAATCCTGGCCGAGAGAGATAATGCCCATTTAATTTATCTTCAGTGCCTTAATTGTCAGACAGCGATTTTAGCCGTCATTCTAGCTAATAATTTAGGCTTAAGTTCAGTTGGAGCCATAACTGATTTAACCAGTGAAGACGTTTTGAAATTCCAAGAATCAGAAGCAGTCAGTTTTGATGACGTGATTGAAATGCACCAAATTTTGGCCAGAGATCGGGTTTTAATTGATCAGATAATTTAGTTAATTAAGTGATTTAGTTAATTTAAGAATTAAATAGTAACAAAAAGATGAGTAAGTTAAGTTTAATAGTAAAGACTCGTGAATTAACGGGTAAAAAAACCAAAGAATTAAAAAAGCAGGGTCAAATCCCGGCTGTTTTGTATGGTCACAAGGTGAAACCCCAGATTTTATCAGTTAATTACAGTGAATTTGAGAAGCTTTATAGCCAGGCTGGCGCAAGTACCTTGATTGATTTATCGATTGACGATAAAAAGCCACTTAAAGTCCTGATTCAAGAGGTTCAGTTAGATCCAGTGAGTAATAATTTGATCCATATTGATTTTTATCAGGTACGAATGGATGAAAAACTCAAAGCCACAATTGAATTGGAATTCATCGGTACTCCGCCGGCGGTCAAAGAATTTGCTGCTATCTTAGTTACCAATCTTGATAGCGTGGAAGTTGAGTGTTTGCCTAAGGATTTGGTGCATGAAATCAAAGTTGATTTGTCGAGCCTAAAGAATTTTAATGATGTTATTCGTATCTCTGACCTGGTAGTGCCGCCAGGGATTACCATTCTAAATCCCGCTGATGAAGTTATTGCGTTAGTCCAGGAGCCGAGAAAAGAAGAAGAAATAGAAGCTAAACCAACCGAAGTAGAAGCAGCCGTAATTGGCGAGGAAGCAAAAGTAGCTGAAGGTGAGGCAACAAAACCAGCCGAAGAGCCTACTGAGAAAAAAGGGTAATTTATCTCATGAAAAATATTAAGCTACTAAAAACAGCATTGCTTGTAATTACTGCTTTGCTGTTTTTGGTTTCTTTTATTATTATTTTAATTTTTTATTTACTGCCAGTGCCGCTTGATTGGCGTAGCAATATTATTCACCAAAAAGGGGACTGGGCTTATCGGTTACTAGATGGTCAATTAGTGCCGATAGATAAAACAGAACTAAAGCCAGTTGCAGTCATGCTGGAAAATCATTATGAATCGCGGCCAATATCTGGTTTGGAAGAAGCGAGTATTATTTATGAAGTGGTAGTTGAAGGTGATATCACTAGATTCTTAGCAATTTTTGATGGCAGTTTATCTGCTAAAAAGATCGGGCCAGTCAGGTCAGTCAGGCCATTTTTTGTTGAACTAGCTGAGGAATGGAACTCTGTTTTGTTTCATGCCGGGGGCAGTCAGGATGCAATGTATAAGTTAACTTACAGCCCGGTTTATAATATTAATGAGATTTCCAGTGACGGCATTTATTTTTGGCGTGATCCTGTCCGGGGCATGCCTCATAATTTATACACTTCGGCCAATTTGATTGAACGGGCAATAGTTGCCAAAGAAATTGACACCAAAGCTGATTTCTTACCCTGGCAATTTAAAAATGACGAGAATCAAGAATCAAGAATCAAGAATCAAGGGAATGAAAATATAGAAATTGATTTTTCTGGCAATCCTTTGTATCAAGTTGAATACAAATACAACCCAGAAAGCAACGATTACACTCGTTACTTAGCTAGTAAAGTTCACAAAACTGACCGCGGCATAATTTTGAAAGCAAAAAACATTGTAGTTCAATATGTTAATTTTGATATTATTGATGACTATGGCCGGTTAAATGTTGATGTTAAAAATGGGGGAACAGCTGAAATTTATCAAGACGGTAAAAAAATCGAAGGCAGCTGGGTCAAAGACGAAAATAAACGAACTCATTTTTACAATCAAGAAGGTCAAGAAGTCAGGTTTAACCGCGGTACCATTTGGATTGAATTAGTTTTTGATTAAAATTGAAGTAAATTTTACAATAAAAAATAGCTAAAATTAGCTATTTTTATATTTATAAACTTGACTTTTTCTAAAAAAGGAGTTAATTTAAAAACATCCTCGACCTTCGCAATGGGCGGAGTTAGAGGATATTCTCCCAACAAGGAGACCGGTGCGATGTTTCGAGTCTTAAGATTCGATGTACGGTGGGGCCTTTAGGATTTGAGGCCCCCAAGGTCGCTTCGCGACCATCAATTCCTCAAGTGATTGAGAGATAGGAACAGGCATGAACAAAAGTTTGCACTTCGGTGCAGAACTGGGCACAATGCCCAACATTCCGACTAACCTTTGTGGTTAGACCTATCAATTAATTACCCAAGCGGTTTGTTCTTCTACGATTCAGTATCCCACAATTTGGGCCCGGCTAAGCAGCAAGCGTTTTCAAACGTTATGCAAAACTTGCCGGGCCTTTCACTATCTTTAGAATTCGATTTAGCGAGGCTAAATCTTTTTTTATTTCAATCTGAGAAGAAAGGGAATATTTTTTTAATAATTGTTGCAGTTGTCTTTGATAATTATTTCCGATTTCACAAAAGATAATCTTTGGTTTAATTAAACTGGCTTGGATTTGTTTGAAAAACTTTTCGTAGATTTCCAAGCCGTATTTGCCGCCAGCCAAAGCTTTCCTTGGTTCATATCGTAGCGCTGCAGGCGACATTGGCCAATGTCGCCTGCGGTTAAGAGCATTATCAAGATAAGGGAGATTAGCAACAATAATATCAATCCTTGGTAGTGAAGGCGAAACGTCGACGTTTCGCCTTCGAGTTATTAATGGTTTAAGTAAATCGCCTTGAAAAAATTTAATTTTGACTTTGTGTCGCCTAGCATTTTTTTTAGCCACTACTAGGGCTGATTTTGAAATATCAGTCGCGTAGACTTCTGATTTTGGCAAATGTTTTTTTAAAGCAACAGCAATGCAGCCTGAGCCAGTACCAATGTCAGCGATTTTTATTTCCCTTCGCGTAGGTGAGGAATTTATCCTCGCCGCTCGTCGCGGATGAATTCCGCGACTACGCGGCTGGTTTATGTAGTTCAGAACCTCATCAATTAGTAATTCTGTTTCGGGCCGAGGGATCAGCACGCGTTTATCAACATAAAAATCCAGTCCGTAAAATTCCTTGTGGTTGGTTAAATAAGCAATTGGTTCGCCTTTAGCTCGACGTTTAACTAAAGAATTTAATCTCCGAGTTTGCCCGGAAGTTAAAACTTTTTCTGGATAGGTATATAAAAATTCTTTAGGTTTTATCAAAATAAATGACAATAAAACCTCCGCATCAAGGGAGGCATTTTTTATATTTTTGGCCTGTAATTTTTTAGTGGCCCAGGCTAAAGCCTGCTTGATTGTCATTTGTCAGCTTCTTTTAATTTAGAGATGATTGGTTCAATCTCCCCATCCATAATGACGTTAATATTATGAAAGTTTTCTTTAATTCGGTGATCAGTTACTCGGTCTTGAGGGAAATTGTAGGTCCGGATTTTTTCCGAGCGGTCGCCAGTGCCGATTTGTGATTTACGGTTTTCCGAACGCTCTTTGCGTCTTTTTTCCTCTTCATCAGCCAGCAGGCGCGACCGTAAAATTTGCATGGCTTTGGCTCGGTTTTGGAGTTGAGAGCGTTCGTCTTGGCAGTTGACTACCATACTAGTTGGCAGATGGGTAATTCTGACGGCAGAGTCAGTCATATTGACGCTTTGGCCGCCGTGGCCGCCAGCCCTAAACACATCAATTCGCAAATCTTTATCTTCAATTTTTAAATCAACTTCCTCGGCTTCCGGTAGAACCGCCACAGTGGCAGCTGAAGTGTGGACGCGGCCGGATTTTTCAGTTTCTGGTACGCGCTGGACACGGTGGACGCCGCTTTCATATTTCAAATTACTATAAACTTTAGTACCAGAGATTTCAAAAATGATTTCTTTAAAGCCGCCGATGCCGGTTCTGTTGGAACTTAAAATTTTTGTCTTCCAGCCCTTTCTTTCAGCATAGCGTGAATATAACCGGAAAAGGTTAGCCGCAAACAAAGCTGCTTCATCGCCGCCAGTGCCGCCCCTAATTTCAATGATAATGTCTTTTTTATCCAGAGGATCTTGGGGCTTTAGCGCCTGTTCAATTTCTTCTTTCAAATTTTCTTTTTTTTCAGTTGAGGTTTCTAGGTCTTGTTCAGCGATAATAATTAAATCAGGATCAGTTTCATTGTCTAAAGTGTCTTTAGCTTCGGTTAATTGTCTTTCAACTTTTTCAAACTCATTAATTTTTCCAATTATTTCTTCAAGCTGACTGTAGCGCTGGGAGGCTTCCCTGAGTTTTTTGGGATTATTAATAACTTCCGGTTTGGTCAAATCGGTTTTTAGCCCCTCGTATTCTTTTTTGATGTCTTCGAATTTTTTCATAGCCTTGGTCCAACGTTTCTTCTAATGTTGCCTATAAAAAACCCCTAATACAAATCAGGGGCTTTATCTCGAGATGTTATTTTTCTTTTCCGCCAGAGGCGGACCCGCCTTTGGCGGG
>Ga0209541_10000381_pt1 | contig 87340 bp, 72 predicted proteins | sample RifCSPlowO2_01_FD_184027 | JGI IMG/M metagenome (GOLD analysis project Ga0209541, IMG submission 184027) | Groundwater microbial communities from Rifle, Colorado - Rifle CSP2_plank lowO2_0.1 (SPAdes) (version 2) | ecosystem: Environmental > Aquatic > Deep subsurface > Groundwater | place... | reverse complement strand
GGAGAGATTGAAAAAGAGGTTGAAAAATTCAATCCCAAGACCATGATGATGGTCTCCGGGGCGCGTGCAATAAAAGCGGATGCGGAACTTGGCGAAGAATTGCGCATTGAGCTTGAAATTCCGCACGCTTTTGGACGCATGGCCGCGCAGACTGCCAAGCAAGTTATTACTCAAAAACTCCGTGAAGCAGAGCGGCAGTCCATTTTTGAAGAATGGTCAGGAAAAGAAGGAATAATCATGATCGGTGTTTCCGGGCGGCGTGAAGGGCGGCTTCAGTTTGTGGATTTTGGTCGCACTTCTGCGATTTTGCCGCTCGGTGAACAGATACCGCAGGAATCCTATCGTCCGGGTGAACGCATGAAGTTTTATGTAAAGTCAGTTGGGATGGGTTCAAAAGGACCTGAGATTATTGTTTCGCGTGCTGACTCGCGCATGGTTTCCGCGCTTTTTACGCTGGAAATACCCGAAGTGCAAAGCGGAGTGGTTGAAATTAAAGGCGTGGCGCGTGAAGCTGGATCTCGCTCAAAACTCGCGGTGATCTCCAAAGATCCTAATATTGATCCGATTGGTTCTTGTATTGGCCAGCGTGGCGGCCGTATCCAGACGATTATCGCGGAGATAGGCGGAGAAAAGATAGATGTGATACAATGGTATGAGGACGCGGAGAAGTTTATCTCTGCCGCACTTTCTCCGGCAAAAGTAAAGAAAGTAGCGCTTGATTCAGAAACTAAAATTGCCAATGTAACTGTTCCTGATGTTGAACTTTCACTTGCTATTGGGCGCGCAGGGCAAAACGTGCGTCTGGCTTCAAAACTTACCGGCTGGAGGATTAATATTTTGGGTGAAGGAGGACAAGCCGTAGCAAGCTCAGAGGAAGCCCCAGCGGCAGAAACCCCAAATCTCAATGTTCAATGACCAATTGTGGATTTTGATATTTGAACATTGATTGGTCATTGGTAATTGATCATTGGGATTTTATATTATGATTTTTCTCTACAATACCATTTTTCTCAAACCAACATTCAACGCTCTTATCGCGCTTTATAATCTTGTTGGCGATGTTGGCGTTGCGATTATTCTGCTTACACTAGCGGTGCGATTCATAATTTTGCCGGTGACATTGCAGTCCATGAAGTCGCAAAAATCTTTGCAGACGCTTCAGCCAAAGCTTAACGCGCTTAAGGAAAAATACAAAGGCAATAAGCAAGGTCTAGCGAAGGCGACGATGGAACTCTATAAGCAGGAAAAAGTAAATCCTGCCTCTTCATGCCTGCCACTCCTGGTACAATTGCCGATTTTTATCGCGCTCTATCAAGCAATGCAGATTGGCCTTAAAAACGGGGGAGCTGAACTTTTATATGGTTTTATAAATAAGCCGGATGCAATCAATGTATTAGCGTTTGGATTTTTAAATTTAGCAAAAGCAAGTATTCCAATCGCAATACTTGCCGGCATTTCACAATTCTGGCAGGCGAAGATGCTCTCCTTTCATAAGCCGAAAAAGATTACGGAAGCAAGCAAAGATGAGGCAATGCTTGGCATGATGAACAAGCAAATGCTTTATGTGATGCCAGTCTTTACTGTGTTTATTGGCGCATCTTTACCGGGCGGCGTGATACTGTACTGGTTTGTGACAAATGTACTCACTATCATACAGCAATATGTTTTCCTCAAACCAAGAGCGTCTGCAGCGGGCAATTCTTGAGGCAATAACGTACTTCGATGTCTTTTCTTACCCATTGACTACTCTTCAGGTCTGGCAAAATCTTCGGACGCGTACTACCTACGCAAGTGTATATGAGGCGCTAAAGAAGAGCGCGCTTCTAAAAAAGAAATTGCAATGCGTAAATGGAATGTGGCATCTGCGCGGAGGCGATCAATGTATAAAAGAGCGGGAGTTGCGCTATCGAGGGTCAAAGTCAAAAGTTGAAAAGGCGGTTCGTTTTGCGCGTTTGCTTCAATGGTTTCCCGGCATTGAAGCCGTCTACGTCTGCAATTCACTTGGATTTCTACACGCAAAGTCGGAGAGCGACATTGATTTATTTATAGTGACGCGAAACGGAAGGATTTGGAGTACGCGATTTTTCGCGGTACTGCTTGCAGAGCTCACAGGATTTCGCCCAAAGAGCGATCACGCAAAAGATGGACTCTGTCTTTCATTTTTTGCCGCTTCCGGGGCGCCGATGGAGACTCTCGCACTTCCAAATGATGTATACTATCTTTATTGGATGAGCAAGCTTAGGCCAGTATTTGCGCGCGCAGAGGCGCAAGCGCGTTTTTGGCGGAGCAATAGCTGGGTGCATAAAGAACTTCCGCAAGCAGAAGAGATTTACCCGCCTAAGTGTGTAATGGTCTTAAAAGAGCAAAGGGGATCGGGGGGTTGGAAAATCGGAGATGTAATAGAGCGCATTTTAAGGAATGTGCAAATGCGCATCATGCCGCCATATCTCAAGGATGCCGCGAACAAAAATACTAGTGTGGTTGTGAGCGATAAATTTCTTAAATTTCATGACCATGACAAACGAGAGCAATATCGAAAAGAGTACGAGGCGCGATTGGCAACGGTGGCGTAACCCCCTCTCCCTCCCCTCGCCTCGCTTTGCGGGCGAAGCGGGCCTTACCCTAAGGGGGAGAAGGTGGGGGTTAATGCTTTTCTTTTTTTTATTGCCTTTGCAGACAAGGTATATTATTCGGGAAGTGCCGTTTTATGAGTATGGCACGCTTTCGGTGTATGGGATTGAGATTGTAGGGTGGATTGTAATATTGCTATATTGTTATATTGCTATATCGCGATCACACATGCGCGCGAGATCCCTCGCTGTGCTCGGGATGACGTTTGCTGGCTGGGCATTTCTCTCCATGCTCTGGTCTCCGGATCGCGCGGTAGCACTGCAAGGTGCGTTAGTATTATTGGAGGGAGTACTGTTGTATTTGATATTGCGTAACCCCTCACCTCAATCCTCTCCCGCAAGGGGAGAGGAAGTAAAAACAAGTTCCCTCTCCCTTCATGGGAGAGGGCAGGGTGAGGGTGTGATGTGGGCTTTTATCATTGGCGCAGTCGTACAAGCCGGGCTTGGCATTTATCAATTTCTCACCCAATCTAGTTTTGCATCAACCCTTCTAGGTATGGCGCTTCATGATCCGCGCGCGTTGGGTACTTCAGTTGTGGAGTTTGGGACGGAGCGCTGGCTACGCGCCTATGGCGGACTGCCGCATCCCAATGTGCTGGGAGGGTATTTAGCAGTGGCATTGGCGGTTGTGTTTATTGTATGGCGAAAAATCAACAAAACATTACCTGACAAAATACAGTGCGGCCGCACTGTATTTTGTCAGGTAGCCATCAGGGTTGCTATCCCTGTTTTACTCACTGGTATTTTTTTTACTTTTTCTCGCGCGGCATGGTTCGCAACTTTGCTTCTACTGGTCTTTTTATGGTGCGGAGAAAAGCGTGCGGCCGCATCAAATCATCCGCAACGTTTTAGAGTGACAAACCCCTACATACTACTTACTATATTCTACATATTCATACTTGCATTCCTATATCGCCCGCTTATAGGCGCGCGGGTTGCGGGGGACGCGCGTCTGGAAGTTAAGTCGCGCGCGGAAAGAATGGAAGGATTGCGTGAAGCGTGGACGCTAATTAAAAAGCATCCGGTTGCCGGAGTGGGGATTGGAAACTACACGCAAGCCGTACGCCGTGATCTGCGCCCAAATGATCCACTCTATAGCTACCAACCCGTGCATAGTGTGCCACTCCTTGTGTGGGCAGAGTTAGGGGTGGTTGGCCTAGCGTTGTTTATATTTGTACTATATATTCTCTGGCGTCAATCACCAAACTACATACTACTTACTACTTTCTACATACTCTTAGTTTTTGATCATTATCTGTGGACATTACCGTTTGGTGCCCTGCTTTTCTGGAGTGTCCTTGGTTTATCCACAAACCCCACAAAGCCGGCCTCTTGACAGATTTTTAGCTTTGTAGCAAGATAGGGCCAGTTGGGTTAGCACTCGTTAGGTCCAAGTGCTAGCCTCCTAATAAACCCTTAATACGATACGAATCAGCGAATTTCGAACGAATCAACGAATATGCGAATTCGTATATTGGTAGATTCGCGTAACATTTGTAGATTCGTATCACAAGTATATGCTTAAACCGCTTTCAAATCGGGTTCTTGTGGAACCCATTAAGGAAGAGATAAAGGGAGGAATCATCTTGCCGGCAACGGCAGATAAAGAAAAGTCGGAAAAGGGCAAGGTTATTGCTTGTGGGCCAGGCAAACTAATGGATAATGGCCAGCGCGCGCCTATGGATGTAAAAGTGGGCGATACAGTGATGTTTAAAAAGTATAGCCCGGATGAAGTCAAGGTCGAAGGAAAAGAATATCTTATTTTGGAGGAATCAGACATAATGGGAATAATAATATGATACGAATCAGCTAATATATGACGAATCAACAAATATACGAATTCGTATATTCGTAGATTCGCTAAAAATTTGTAGATTCGTATCATAAATAATATGGCAAAACAACTTATATATGCAGAACACGCGCGAGACGCGCTCCGCCATGGAGTGGACAAACTCGCAAACGCAGTGAAAGTAACGCTGGGTCCCAAGGGTCGCAATGTGGTTTTGGATCGCGGTTTTGGTAGTCCCATGATTACCAAAGACGGCGTTACGGTAGCGAAAGAAATTGAACTTCAGGACAAATTTGAAAATGTCGGCGCGGATTTGGTCAAAGAAGTTGCTTCCAAGACCAATGATGTGGCCGGCGACGGCACCACTACCGCTACCGTACTGGCGCAAGCCATTGTGCAGGAGGGGATTAAAAATGTGGCCGCCGGCGCTAATCCCATGTTGGTAAAGCTCGGCATGGATAAAGCCGTAGATGCCGTAGTGGAAGAGTTGCGCAAGATTTCCAAGCCGGTAAAAACCCATGATGAAATTCAGCAAGTAGCTTCCATCGCGGCCAATGACGCTGAAATTGGCCGCCATATTGCCGAGGCCATTAAAAAAATTAGCAAAGAAGTCGCGGATGTAAAGGATATTGTGATTACGGTGGAGGAATCCAAGTCGTTTGGAACCGAGGTGGAACCGGTTTCCGGCATGCGTTTTGACAAGGGCTATATTTCTCCTTACATGATTACCAGTCCCGAGCGCATGGAATCCGAGTATAACGACCCTTACATTTTAATTACGGACAAAAAAATCTCTTCGGTACAGGATATTTTGCCACTACTGGAAAAGGTGGCGCAGTCCGGACGCAAGGAGCTGGTCATTGTTGCGGATGATGTAGATGGGGAGGCGTTGGCAACGCTCGTAGTCAATAAATTGCGCGGTACTTTTATGACCTTGGCCATTAAAGCGCCGGGGTTTGGAGATCGCCGCAAAGCTATGCTTTCGGATATCGCGGTTTTAACCGGCGGCAAAGTTATTACTGAAGAGCTGGGGCTGAAATTGGACAGCGTAACGCTTACGGATTTGGGACAAGCGCGTCGGGTCGTGTCTACTAAAGATTATTCTACGATTGTGGAAGGCAAGGGTGATCAAAAAGCCGTCAAAGACCGGGTGGCACAAATCAAGAAAGAAATTGAAGCCACGGAATCGGATTTTGATCGGGAAAAATTACAGGAGCGGTTGGCCAAACTGGCTGGCGGGGTCGCGGTAATCAAAGTTGGCGCCGCAACCGAAACTGAAATGAAAGAAAAGAAAATGCGCATTGAAGACGCGGTTAATGCTACCAAAGCCGCAGTGGAAGAGGGCATTGTGGCTGGCGGCGGAGTGGCGCTTTTGCGTACGCTTCCTCGGCTGGAGCAGTTGGAACGGGAACTGGAAGGCGAGGAAAAAGTGGGCGCGCGGATTTTGCGTCGGGCATTGGAAGAGCCAGTGCGCCAAATTGCGCAAAACGCGGGCAAAGAAGGATCGGTCGTGGTAGAGACCGTGCGCAAAGGAACCGGCGCGTTTGGGTACAATGCCGCCACGGATACTTATGAAGACCTGGTGAACGCGGGAATTATTGATCCTACCAAAGTTACCCGTTTTGCTTTACAAAACGCGGTTTCCATCGCTTCCATGGTACTGACTACCGAATGCGTGGTAACCGACATTCCGGAGAAGAAAGAAAAAGGTGGGGGTATGCCTGACATGGGTGGCATGGGTGGGGGTATGGGGATGGATTATTAAAGAAAGAGGGAGACTACCTCGAGCAGCCCGCGCGAAAACACGCGTCGGGCTGTTTTCGTTTTTCTGGACTTGCCCGCCCGCGCTCCGGCTCGCCTCACAATACTCTTATAGAGATTTCAAAATCGTTCTACTTTGTTCGGCTGCGCCAGGGTTTTCGCTGCGGCCTGCCCTTCGGTAGTCTGGGCACCAGTATGCTGGTTGCCCTGCTTTCTTTTTTATGATATACTAGTAAAATAAACCATAAAAATAAGAAATTATGGCTCAAAAAGAAAAAATTGTTCAGGAAGAAGCAGGGCGGAAAAACCCGAGCAAAGATGAGAAGATTTTAGCCGCGATTGGATATTTGTGGATTTTGTGTCTTTTGCCGCTTTTGGGCAAACGCCAATCAGAGTTTGCGCAGTTTCATGGCAAGCAAGGTCTTGTGCTTACCATTACTTCATTTATTGTTTGGCTTGTGGCCTGGGTCCCGCTTATCGGATGGATTGTAGGATTTTTTGGCACTATTGGACTTTTAGTACTGGCTGTCTTGGGAATTCAAAGTGCCATGCAAGGGAAGTATTGGGAAATGCCGGTACTGGGGAAGTACGCGAGGCAGATTAAATTGTAGTATGAAAGAATTTCTCAAACAACTTAATGACCTTGCCTCCAGGATAGAAAACACCTGGAGGCTGCTTTGACCTGGATTCTTCTCAAAAAGAAATCACCGCGATCGAGGCGCAGATGTCGCGCCCCGATTTTTGGTCTTTGCCTGAAGAGGCAAAAAAGAAATCCAAGCGGCGCGAGGAATTGGTAAGCGAACTTGAGGAGTGGAAAAAATTAAAAGAAGAAGTAAAAATGTTGATCGATCTTGCCACGGCGGGACATGGCCCGGCAGCGCAGGATTCGCGGCTGCAAGGGTCCTCTTTCGCTAACGCTGCAGACGCTCCCAATGCCGCTCACCCGCGCCGCCAGACCGTGTCCCTTGAAGAAGAGTTGCACATTCAATATGAGGAGGCAAAAAAGAAATTTGAAGATTTAGAATTTTTTGTACTGTTTTCCGGCGATTACGACAAGAGCGATTGTATTTTAGCAATTCATGCCGGCACTGGCGGGACCGAGGCGCAAGATTGGGCAGAAATGCTTCTGCGCATGTATACGCGCTTTTGCGAGCGGCGCGGACTGTTTGCGCGTGAGATTTCTCAGTCGCGCGGTGGGGAAGCCGGAATAAAATCTATTGTGCTTGAGATAAGTGGCCGCTTTGCGTATGGCTGGCTAAAGAGCGAGCGGGGAGTACATCGCTTGGTGCGCATCTCGCCATTTGACGCGGAGAAAATGCGTCATACTTCCTTTGCGCTGGTAGAAATTTTGCCGGTACTGGAAGAAGTGGCGGTTACCATTGACCCCAAAGATTTGCGCATTGATACATATTTGTCTTCAGGGCATGGCGGGCAAAGCGTGCAAACAACTTACAGCGCTGTGCGGATTACGCATATTCCAACCGGAATTGTAGTCACTTGCCAAAATGAACGCAGTCAGCAGCAAAATAAAGAAACCGCCATGAAAGTTTTGCGCGGCAAATTGCATTTGCTGGCTGATGAGGCGCAGACCAGAGAATTAAAAAAAGTGCGCGGAGAATATAAAGAAGCGGCGTGGGGAAATCAGATTCGCTCTTATGTTTTGCAGCCATATCATATGGTTAAGGATTTGCGCACAAAATACGAAACCTCTGACACAGACAGTGTGCTTGATGGTAAATTAGAACCATTTGTGGAAAGCTTTTTACGATGGAAGAAGGGTCGCTCAACTGATTCTCGGCGGTAGCTACCGCAAAAACCGCACTCGCTTTGCCCAGCGTGCAAAGCGGTGCTTGTGCTCAGCCTCGCTCGTCCCGCCAAGGCGGGACACCGTGCCCGCTCGGCCTCCGCAACATTTTTGCTGGCAGCCACCTCCGCGACCAGTTTCGCTTTATGAAAATAGATGAAATTAAATCATTGTGCGATAAATATAGTATTAGGCCGAGTAAAAAATTCGGACAGAATTTTGTTGTTGACGCGCGAATTACGCGAATGGTAGTGGATGCCGCGAAGCTGAACGCGGATGACTGCGTGGTGGAGGTTGGGCCGGGGTTGGGAGCGCTTACGCAAGAGCTGGCACAAAAGGTAAAACAGGTAGTTGCAGTGGAAGTTGACCAAAAGATGTATCGCGCGGCAACCGAATTGCTTGCGCTTTATAAAAATGCGGATATAGTGCTTGGCGATATTTTGAAAATTCCAAATAAGAAACTAGTGGAGATGTTGCATAACCCCACCCATCCTCCCTCACCCGGCCTGCGGCCACCCTCTCCCTTGGGGAGAGGGGAGGGTGAGGGGACGCCTTATAAAGTTGTAGCTAATCTTCCGTACTCCATCACCTCGGCGGTGCTTAGGAAGTTTACCGAGCAAGAACCTAAGCCAGAACTCATTGTGGTGATGGTGCAAAAAGAAGTGGCGCAAAGGGTATGCGCAAGCCCCTCACCCGGCCTGCGGCCACCCTCTCCCACACGGGGAGAGGGAATTGATTCCGTGCCCTTTCCTTTAGGGAGAGGGAAAAAGGGTGAGGGGATGTCAATCCTTTCGGTGGCAGTACAATACTTTGGTAAGCCCGAGATTGTAGCGTATGTGGAGCGCAGTGCGTTTTGGCCAGAGCCGGAGGTGGATTCTGCGATTTTGAGAATTGAGCTAGGGGACACTTCTCTTTTTGCCCAAGACAAAAAGAGAGGCGTCCCCGGCGCTCCATCAACTCATAACTTTGAGAAACACCTGTTTCAAATCGTCCGAATTGGGTTTTCAAGCCGCAGAAAACAGCTTCAAAATAACCTCTCTGCCGGTCTGAAAATGCCTCGGGACAAGGTATTTGAGGCCTTGAAACGCGCAGGTCTTTCCGCGCGGGCGCGCCCCCAGGAGTTAAGCGTGGAAAATTGGATTGCGCTTGCGCGTTTGCTTTGATATACTGGTATATAATGCCAATATACGAATTTCATGCCAATCTACAAATAGCAAATAGATTCGCAATTCGAGGATTAGCATTAGATTTGTAGATTTGCATCATAATAATGCTACTATGAAGAAGCAAAAGCCATGGATAATAGCCGCCGGGTTTGGTGCGGTTATTGTATTGGGGCTGGGAACATTTGCGCTGGCAATGTCTACTTTTCCGGAGCGTTTGCGCGCGCCATTTCATCTTTTAAGCGCAGATGAGCTTAAATCGCTTTCGCAAAGCAGAACTGCGGAGGAGGAACTTTTTACCTCCACCAAAGATACTGATCGCGACGGAATTCCGGATGCGCAAGAGCTTCAAATTTATCGCACCAGCCCTTTTTTGGAAGACACTGATTCTGACGGTATAATTGATAAGGCAGAGATTGAAGCAGGGACAGATCCTAATTGTCCCAAAGGTACTGATTGCCGCGCGCTGGCGCTTCCGTCCGCGCGCGAAACTGAACAAAACGAAATTACCAAAAGTCTTTATCAGACATCAATTACGGCCAAGCTTGAAAAGATAGGGGTACCGGGATTTAGCGATCCTGCCTCAATACGAAATTTTTTGCGGCAAGCAGGAGTATCTGAAGATGTCTTAAGCCAGTTTGATGATGCGGCACTGAGAAAAATGTTTGAACAAGCGGCCGCTCAAAGCGGCATTGCCCCGGTGAGCGGCCCTCAAAATCAAGAGCCGCAAATTGAGGAGCTTCCGAAAAATCCCTCACCGCAAGCAATTCGCGATCTGCTTTTGCAAGGCGGGATTGATAAAAATCTGCTGGCAAAATTTACTGACGAACAGATTGTGAAATTATATCAGGAGACGTTGAAAGATGTGAATAAGAAATGACGAAACCAGAATGACGAATGACTAATCAATGACTAAATTCGAATGACGAATGACGAGCCAAAATATGGAAAAGAAATTTGATTTGGAGGAAAGAACAGCCCGATTTGGTGAGGAAATTATCAAATTCTATAAAAAAGTACCAATGAATCCGATTACTATGCCGCTTATAAGTCAAGGTATACGAGCGGGGACAAGCGTAGGTGCGAATTATTGCGAGGCTGACGATGCAGAATCACGGAATGATTTTACCCATAAAATAGGCATTTGCCGAAAGGAGTCTAGAGAAGTAAAATATTGGTTGCGTATGCTAGCCATTACAGTTTTAGAATGTAAAGAAGAGGCGCGTAGACTTTGGAAAGAAGCGCATGAGCTCAATCTTATATTTGCCAGTATTGTACGCACTAGTAGAGCAAATAAAGTTAAATCATTAGATCATTAAAGATTGATTAGTCATTCGAAATTCGTCATTCGGATTTATGCTTAGTCGTTTTGCTCGTCGCATTACTATTTCAGCCCTGCTCGTCTGTTTTTCTTTTGTTTTTGTTGTCGCAACGGTATTTGCGCCGCGGCCAGTTTTTGCTATTCCGACAGAAGAAGCGCCTGTTTCGCCAGTTGCTATATATGCTACGCAAGAAATTAAAGAAAACATTGAATTTGGTGTATGGGACGCACTTTGGGCTTCAGCTCTAATGGGGCTGGTTAATACAGTAACATTAATGGGTCAACAGCTTGCCTATGATTTGGCTGTTGGACTAGCTTCGGGTTGCAAAGGCGAAAATGCCTGTTTTGAAAGGGAAGATTGGGGAACTTATCTTACCTCTGTGGCTTATGATGGCGCTGGAGAATTTATTGGCACGCTTGCAGAAAATCCGATTTGGGGCGATCTTGGATTTAGTCTGTGTGGTCCAGCGCTTCCCAATATTGCCCTTTCTATCGCGCTTGGTCTTGCTGAGCGGTTTCAAAGGCCAAAGCCAAAATGCGATTTTGTCCAAACCCTTGGCAATTGGCAAAATTTTTCGCGGCAATTGACCAGTTCAGAAGAACTGCTCAAGCACGCTTCGCTCTCATTTGATTCGGATAATACTGATCTTGGCCAGGCCTTTAAAGCGAATGAAGAATTTCGCATTGTCATTAAGCGCAAAAAAGAAGAAGCGGCGAATAAACGCAAGGAAAGCGAAGGGATTTTGCCGCAAAGCGGGATTATTTCAGGCAATATTACCACGCCATCTACGGCGATAAAATCAAAATTTGACGAACTTGCCAAAGAAAAAGGTGGCAATAATATTACAACAGGCGATATTACAAGCGGTCTTATTGGTTCGCGTTCAGGCGCGGTTTGGTCTGCGGTTGGCACGACAATTTTGTCAACCTTTACCAACACCCTGATTTCCCGCGTGCTTAAGTCTATTATGGCCGGACTGGTTTCTGACGAGCCAACTACTTTTCCCAATCTAGCCAGTGAAGTAGGCGGGCCGTCGCCATCGGCTGGAGTCGCGGTTGCGCCCGGACTTTCGCCAGTTGTTGCTTCGCTCCTTACCCCCCAAATTCGGGTAAGCAATGGCGGTTTTGATTATGTAACTGAACTTGGCTCTTGTCCTACAGGTATTAATGAACAAAAATTTGCCACGCAGTTTCAATGCACCATTGACACTAAGTTTATGGCCGCGATTCAACAAGCGCTTGCCGGGACGCCGCTTACAGTTTCTGAGGCAGTGCAAAAAGGGTATCTTGAACGCAACCGGCCGTTTGGATATATCAGTCCTGCTAATGAAGGAACACCAAATGAAGGAGACTATTTAACTGCCTATCCTAATTCATCACTTAAGAAACTTCGATTATTGCGTATCATTCCGCTGGGTTGGGAATTTGCCGCGCAAAGGATTTTACAGGACGCATCCACTGCATCCACTGTATCCACTGCAACGTTTGGCGACGTGCTTGACGGCTATACCAAAGAAGGAGACAGTCCCGGATGCCAAGGAAAAACCGCTGATCCTGCGGAAGATCGTTTTTGCGGACTGGTTGATCCAAATTGGGTTCTTGACGCGCCTCCAGCAACCTGCGGCGCGATTGTCTCCGGCGCCAGCCTGGACGGATTGCAAAGCGGTCGGCAAGATACCTGCGCGGATTTGAAACACTGCGTGGCCGAGGATAATCAGGGAGGATGCCAAGCTTGGGGATATTGCACGCGCGAGAGAAATACTTGGCGGTTTGACGCGGATACTTGCGATAAGCAATACGCGAGTTGCGATACGTTTACGCCAAAAGAAGGAAGTGTGGTTTCAATTTTGGAAAATACCGTGGACTTTGGTTCATGCAATGCGGAAAACGCCGGATGCACAGCGCTACTTACCGCGCAAACTCCTGCCGGCACGTGGGATCCAAACTCTTCGCGGCTTTATCTTGATCGCGATGCTCCAAAATGCGACGCAACAAATGAGGGCTGTACGGAATTTATCTCGTCTCCGGCGCCAAATCTTATTAAAAATCCCGGGTTTGAAAAGGATGATGTTGCTCCAACAGGCGCGCCGGATGATTGGCTAGATGTAGTAGCTGCTGGGCAATGGTCTTCAGATGGAGCGCAATCATTTGAAGGCAGAGGCGCAATAAAACTTTCTTCAGGTGCAGTTCATCAAGCTAATATTCCTATTCAAGGCGGTTTAACCTATGCAATTTCTTTGTCAGCCAAAGGAGGGAGTGATATTACTGAACGTGCACATGCACTTGTTAGGCTCTCAACCGAGAGTAGTAGTTTGATTGACTTGAGTAGCGCAGATACTACTTGTACTTTAACAACACCAGGTAATGACGCCCTACTTGAATTTGCACCTTCAACTGAGGCAGGAAATACAACAAGTTATGTTCGTCGCTCTTGCCGATTTACTGCGCCACAAAATGCAGTAAAAGCGCAAGTTTTTCTTTTACGAAGTGGCAGTTCAACTATCCTTATTGATATTTATGCTGACGCAGTCCAACTTGAAGCAGGTGCGCAGGCCACAAATTATCGTGAAGGTTATGGTACTACAACTGAGATTAAAAAATCATATTACCGCATTCCGCCGGATTACCTTGGCTGTACTGGTGAAGCCAATCAAAATTCTCTTTGTGAAGGTTATACGCGCTACTGCCGAGGCGAAGAAGTTGGGTGCGAATTATACACGCCTTCAGGGCTTAGCCCTGCCGCAGGGCTAAGCCCTATTTCCGCCATTGCCACTGCCCTGGACAAATGTCCGGGCGAATGCGTTGGTTATGATACATATTTGAAACTGCCTTCCAAGTTTGAACCGGCCTTTACGCGCGTGGCTTTGCAGACAAAACTTTCCACTGCTGATCTTGATCGTCTTTGGCCTACAACTCCGCCAACTCCGCAAGAGGATTTGTATCCGATTATTCCACAAAAATCTACTGTCTGCAACGCGGAAAATGACGGCTGTGAAGAATTTACCAATTTGCGCACCGAGCAAAGACAATACTATTCAGATTTGCGCGCTTGTCAAGTTCCCGCGCCTGATTCTCAAACCTACTTTACTTGGGAAGGATCAGATACAACCGGGTATCAACTTAAAACCTGGAGCTTTAAGCGATCTAACCGTTCGTATAGCGCCGGTAACGACTTGATTAAAACCTTTACTGCTGGCCCTGCAATACCGCCTTGTACGAATTATTCAGTAACTCCTCCCACTACGACCGGCGGCATTGTTACTGTTAATTGTGAAGACAATACTGCAACAGACGCAGGAACTAATCAAGCTATTTGCGATCCTGCCCCGGATTCAGATCTGACTCCTGAGGAGCGCACTGATTGCCGCGCATTTTATGACGCAAATGGCAATATCTTTAATCGTTTCTTAAGCCGCACGATTATCTCCACTGATGAGTGTCAAAGCTTCCGCTGGACTGGACTGCCGCGCCTGCCGGAAATTGCGCCAAAAACTGGAGAAACACCTGATGCTTTGCGTTTGCGATTGGAAGAAACAGCTTGCTTGGCTTCGCATGGTTCATGGGATGGAATACTTAAGCAATGTCTTTATCTTGGCGCGCCGTCACTTTCCAAAGGATGCTCTGCGGCTCTTAACGGTTGTCGCGGATTTAAGGGAAATACAGGATCAAATATCGCGCAAGTATTTAGCGAAGATTTTGAATCTATTACCACTCCGCTTAGCACAATTGGCTGGCCTTCCCTTTACGGTGAATATTCCAGTGAGGCGCTTACAGTGCAAGGGCATTCGCTCAAAAACGGCAGTGTGCCAAATGATGGCGGCACGGATAGGAGATTGAATAATCCGACTGGGGCTTCCCCGCTCCTTACTCCCGGAGGCAATTACTTTGTTTCCTTCAATGCCAAAGGCACTGCGGGAAGCAAACTGCGCGCGCTCCTAAAAAACCATGGCGGAACTGGCGCACCGGAAGATATTTTCGGCGGAGCTCTCGGCGCAGTAGCGCTTACTCCGGATTGGCAAAGATTTGAATTAGGACCATTAGCACTCTCAACTGTTGCTCAAGCTGATATTTTGCCCTGTCCTTCTACCGGCGCAGTTACTGTTACTGCCTCTACTCCCTGTTCAATTGGAGGCGAGGTGCGCTGTACAATTCCTCAAGGCACCTCAACTTGCAATTATCTAAATGATCCAAAACTTCTTTTCCGCAATGTGAGCGGATCAACCGCGACTTTTTATCTTGATGATGTGATTTTACGCGAAGTCCGCGACACGGTTTATCTGGTGAAAAACTCATCAAGAATTCCGGCTTCTTGCGATACGCTTTCCTCTGAAGCCGGCGGAGGATATTTGCGCGGAGCAATGCTGGGTTGTCGCGAGTACAAAGATCGTGCCGGTACGCCGCCGCAATATCTAAAATCCTTCTCTTCGCTTTGCCGCAAGGAAGCTGTGGGCTGTACGGATTTGATTGACACGCGCGGTTTGGATTCTCAGTATAGTCAACAATTCAATACCACCAATTCCGGCATCTGTCGCGGCGCGCCGGGTGACTGTTTTGTTAATAGTATAAATGTTTGTGACATTGGAACAGATGAGACTTATTGCTCATATAATCTTAATTTAACAGTTGATGATTGGACAGTTCCAAATGACCTTCATCGCTTTGTGGTCATTGACAAGGCCTCTGCCAAAGCTTGCAATGAAAAACAAAAAGGATGTACTGCGTTTGCCGCAGAGTCTGCGCCGGATATCACTCTGCGCCGCATCAATAATCCAAACAAGTACAATGAAACGCTTTGTACGTTTGAAGCCGGAGGGTGCGAGGCCTGGACGCGCTCAGACAACAGTCCGGCCTACTTTAAAAATCCCGGCGCTTCCGGATGCGAGTGGAAAACAAATGTGGCAATTGGCGCCGGCACTTATCTGGGGTGGTTTAGAGCGCAAAAACAGCCCGTGGTAGATGGAGCCACTGATACTGATCCCGCAACTCTTGCCGTAATATATTTTAATACCAAAGAAGAGTGTCAAGGATTTGGCGCGTGGAATTTTGTAACCGGCACCTGCGTTGATCCGGGTGGAAATACACTTGATCCCGGAGAATGCGGCGGGGTTGATTGCAATGTGGAAACCTGCACCAAAGGCGCGGGCGGAAAATGGAAACAACTTACTCCCACAACTGGACAGTGCGAAGCTGAAACGCCCTGCTATGGCGCGGTTACGGTTGAAGATCTTGAAGGTGCTCCGGGCGGAGATGTGCGGCCGCGCGTTAAAGTTGATGTGATAAACACCTACTTAATTGGCGGCACGACCTTTGGACTTTGGCAAAACGCCGATCCAAGCTATGGCGGCAAAGCCGGGGCCTGTCCGGCTCCGCAGGCAACCTGTACCGCGCTTACTGATCCTACGGATGTTGATGTAAATGGAGTTGGCAAAACCTATTACCTTAAAGACAACACGCGGCTCATTGATGCGCGCTCGGCCTGCAAAGGACAAGTTTCGCGCGCGCAAGGATGTGTTTTATTTGACAACAAAGAAAATCCGTCAAAACTTTGGAGCGCGGAGCAAACCTATTTCTTAAGCGACGCGCAAAGAGGCGCGCTGGTCAATACCGTTTCTTCTCAGGAAACTATTTGTGTAGGAGGAACCCAGCATGGAAAAGTTTGTGTCGCAAGCGGAGCAGGAGTTGGGCAAGTTCTTTCCTCAGCATGTACAGGCGGCGGCGGAATATGCCGAGCAGGGGCGGCCAATAACACCAATACGGTGCTCAAAGTTCAGCGTGATCGGGTTTGCGCGGAGTGGTTCCAATGCGCCTCCGCGCGATTTACCTATGATGATCAGCTTGGACGGTTTAAGACGGTATGCGATATTTTGGGCCGCTGTAATGCTTCGGCCGCAACTCCGGAGGAAGGAAGCGTTTCCATTAATACCTGCGGTTCTTGGGTTCCGCGCCCGCTTTTAAATCTTCGGCCGCAAGTTGATCCCGCCTCATGCGCCAATGCCGGATTTGATTGGGATGGCCTGGCGCAGAGATGTACAATTAACGATTCGGCAAAATGCGGAGAGTTAGGCGGCATTTGGCACCCCGCCTCTGGCGGTTCGCCTTCCCGCTGTGAGTTAGGCATTCTTAAGGAAACTATGTATCGCTTGCGCGACCGTACTTTTTCAGGACAAGACTATACTGGTTACTCAATTGCCAACCTTTACCGGATTGATCAGCTTCAGGAAGTAAATGTTGGTACGCGAGAAGCTCCAAAATACGTGCTTGCTCATGTACTTAGCACTCCTTGCACGCCGGGGAGCGGTGCAGGAGGATGTCTGGGTTCACAGGATTGTACCGCGGATGGCCGATGCGTGATTTCTCCTGATGGAGTGAGTTTCAATACAACGCACTCGGAAGAAAAATTCTGCCGTGCCTATCCGGAGCGCGCCTCCCCATTTCCAAAAACGGAAAATACAAAAAATAATCTAAGCTATGAAAATATAAAGCTGTGTGAAAACGAAGTGGAACCTGAACACGCGCGCGAACTGTCAGATTCTTCAAACTGCGAATGCAAGTATCAAAAAGTTGAATACGGCGGGGAGACGCGTTATTTCCCGCTTTTGGCCGGAACCGCGGGAAGCTCAGTTGAAATTCCGGACAATCTCTGTGTTGGATTTCCGGCATTTAATAGCACTAAACTGGCGTGCGAAACCGCCGGAGGAACCTGGCAAACAAAAGGAGCCGCGCGCACGGTTATTGGCTTGGCCGGATATTGTCTTGAGGATGATATGGCGCAAAATCGTTCTGTCTTAAATGGCGATCAAACGACCTATCCTTGTCTTACATGGCTTCCGGTTGACCAATTGCCCTCTGAGCAGGATATTTACGCCCGCGCGGTTCAGGCCAGCTATACTGTTGGCAATCCTGACAGTTTGGCTGAAGGGCCGTATGGGAGATATTATTGTTTGTTGGGAGGGGAGAGTTCTTTCGAAAGAATCAAAGAGGATATTGAGTTTCGGGCGTTAAGCACCAGCGATGGAGAATTGCGCGCTTTAACCTATGACATGCGCAGTAAGAATATTTATCGGTATGATATTCAAAGAGTTGTGATTAGGGTAAATGGAAAAAATGGGAGTAATACAAGCGAGCGGGATGGGGAGTTTAGTATTAATCCCGGGACAGGAAGAATTTTGAAGGGTTCGTACAATGCAACCTTTCCTGCTCAACACACCGACGGAGATGTAGAGATTAGTGATGAAGCTTTCTACATGTTTGATATGCGCTTTAATCCGGAGGAAGCTTGGTGGGCTTGGGGTGCGGATAATAATTTTGATGGAGAGAGCGGAAATGATCGCGGACCTAATGAAGCGAATGAACATGTCATGACCAATAAAATTATTCCTTTGCTTAAAAATGAAAGCAGCTTTCCTCTTATGAATAATGGCAACAGTGCAGTGAGCTGTGAAGCAGATGGAACATGGGATGATGTGGGTGTTGAACAATACGAGGGTGCTTTTGTTCTCCTAAATTTTGATAATGAAACTCAAAAACTTCTTTGGTTGCGTCTAGCACTTTGCAATACGGGGGGTGGTTCCTATCCTGTTGAGTTTGATGTAAATTTTCATTATCATCCTCACTGCGACTATATTGCAAAAATTGATGAGGCCCTTGGAGCTCGCGCCAGCGCGCCGGATACGGAAAAACTTTGGTCACAGTGCGGTTCAGGTGATGCCGGATCCAGTGGAAGCGGAGGCGGTAACGGAATTGAGAGATGTTTGCTAGATGGTGTCGCTAGTATTTATCTCTCAAATAAACAGCCAACGCCTTTTGCAAGCTCATTGGGACAAAATGATCCGCCTACTGCTTTAAATTCTAATCCCTGGTTTTTGAATCATAATCGGCTTGATTCGTTTGCCCTTGATGTGGCAGGAAATGTAGTGCCGTTTGCCGGCTGGCCCTGGGCTTGCGCCGATATAGAGGATGCCGAGGGTGAAGGTGGTATAGAAGACTGCGCAGTGCAATATCTTGCACCATCAGGTTCAGACTTAACTGGTGAAATTACTCCACAAACCCCACCTTTGCCGGTAAGCGACGAAGAAACCTTAACTGTTGGAACCGTAACTCGTGGAATAGCACGTTTTGAAAAACTTTTTGCCAAATCGTCGGGTTTGGGGGGTCTCTTTGGCTGGAGTACGACAAATAAATGGTATTTTCTTGCAGGAAATACATGGGACAACCGCATGGGAATTAATACTACCGGACTAATAGCAGGTTCTGGTAGTAGCGCAAGAGCGCCTCAGATTCGGGCCGCGATAGGCACAGCGCCGTCCTTAACGCAGGGCAGTGCGACTGAACCGCTGGCCATCAATGGTGAGTATGCTGTGGGATCACAAGTCATTGGCGTCAATGGTTTCTTAGTGGCCACCGCGCGATATTTTGCCTTTGCCGCGGATCAGCATTTGCCTATTCGCCGGATGCGAATTGATTGGGACGACGGCTATATTACCGGAAGCGCGGATGGATTGTATAAAAATGCCAAAGCGGCCGCCCCTGGTACTACAGAATGCAAACGAGAAGACACAACTCACGGACTTGGTACAAGCTCAAGAGCGTGTCAAACCGAGCCATACACTGTGGAGCATTTATACTCCTGCGCCGGCACTGATGATCCGAATTGGGAAACAGGAGTTGCGTGTCCGAGCACTGATTTTAAATCGCTCTATGGTGGGTGTTGCGTTTTCAATCCAAAAATTCAGGTCGTAGATAATTGGGGATTTTGCAATGGAACCTGTCCTGGAGATGTCGGATTAGCTAACGATGCAGCCAACTGTATTGATGTAGAATGTGATGAAGTGAATCCAGTAATTGGAGGAGATAATCCCTGGACTCCATTTGCAGGGAATATCGTCATAGCTCCGTAGCAATTAAAATAGACCGGCGCGCCGCAAGGCGGGCCGGTCTTGTTGTTCTATCTCCTTCTTAGAAATAGTAGCACGAGTCTTGGTACTTTTTGAGCTTTTCTTCAAGCGGGGTATTTTCGTCGGTATCCGAGCAGACTGTTCCTGTGCCGGAGGAATCGCAAACATAAACACCACCTTCACAGAGATCATCGTCGTCGCCGTCACAGTTGCCGTCAAGCCCGTAGGGATAATCCCAAAAGCCGTCATCTACCTGCTCGTCGCAGTCATCATCCAGTCCGTTGCAAAGTTCTGGAATTGTGTCGGTTTCATCCGTGCAGACCACACCTATACCGTCTGCACTGCACACGTATTCGCCTTCCTCACAACTGTCATCGTCATTTCCGTCGCAGGATCCGCCGGGACGCCAATGGTCTCCGTCAGTCTGGCCGTAATCAACTTCTCCATCGCAGTCATCATCTAGCCCGTTGCAGAGCTCCTCCGGGTAATCGAAATTATTATCTTCTAGGAAATAGCAATGGCAGTCTCCACCGACTCCATCGGGAAGCGTCCACTGGCCCGGATAAGTTCGTCCATCGCCGCAACGCAGGGTGCAGGGAGAATATTCCTCTGCCTCCATACAAGCGTAATAACTATCGTAGTCGCTGGCGTCCCACTTGTCGTTGAGGTCCTCCTTGGGCAACAATTTACCGCAATGATCAAATTGAGCACACTGGCTTTGCGATTCGCAGGTAGACCGAGTGCCTACCACACAAACGTTGTCCTCACCCTCCGCCTCGGATTCGCCCTCATTGGACGACGAGTCATCGTCCCCGCCGCCACAGCCGATGATGATCAGCCCCAGGATCATGCTGAAAAAGAACGTCTTCATCTCTCTTCCTCCTCTTTTGGCGCCGCGCATGCCTTTGCCCTTCGGGCTGCGGGTCTGTGGCACCCGCATACTCGGAGGACTTCGCTACGCTACGCCTTGTTGGCCCCTCACCCTACCCTCTCCCGTAGGGAGAGGAAAGCCGTTAGGCCGGTGAGGGGATTTTGGTTTGAACCTGCTTCCACCCTAACTCATTTGCATTTGACTGTCAATTATGTTCGTGGGGTTGAACATGGCTTGCACTCGAGATACCAAACGTCCAAAAACGAGACGGCCGTCTCGTTTTTGGACGCAATGGAATGTATAAAAACCGTCTCGGGGCCGGCAAGTGTGATAACAGTACATTTGGAAAAAGCGCGGGCGCGTGCCAGGAAGGGCCAGACGCGTATTACCGTTATGACCATGTGTATTCTTGCAGTGGTCCGGGCGATCCGAATTGGAAAGCGGCTACGGGCGCTAATGCCTGTCCAGATGCTGATTTTAATGGACTATATGGCGGGTGCTGTGTGTTTACGCCAAAAATTCAGGTCGTAGATAATTGGGGATTTTGCAATGGAACTTGTCCGACAGTTGTTATATCGCCCGCAACAGGGCAGTTGCTAAGTCCATCTGACGGAAGCAATTGTATTGATGCGGAATGCGATGATGTTAATCCGTTTACTTCGGATAATCCTTGGACTTCATTTGCCGGAGATATTGTAATAGCTCCATAGAAAAAGCTGAGCTTTTCCCCAACCAAAGCTCAGCTTTGGATTTTGTGATGAAAAAAATAGACCGGCGCGCCGCAAGGCGGGCCGGTCTTGTTGTTTCTCTCTCCTGATTAGCAGCCGTCGTCGCCGCCACCATCGATGACACCATTGCAGTTGTTGTCCATACCGTCGCCGCATATCTCTTCGTATGGGCCAGGGTAGTCCGTGCAGATGGTGCCTGTGCCATCGGAGTTGCACATGTAACACATGTTGCTACCCTCCTTGCCACACGGTTGGCCGAGGTAACCGCTATCGTAGAAGCCGTCATCTACCTGCTCGTCGCAGTCATCGTCAAGCCCGTTGCAAAGCTCTGGAATCGTGTCGGTTTCATCCGTGCAGACCTGATCTGTGCCGTCTGCACTGCACACCCATTCGCCTTCCTCACAGCGATCGTCATCGTCTCCGTCGCACGGCTGGCCGACATCAAAGCCGTTATCAACTTCTCCATCGCAATCATCGTCTAGCCCGTTGCAAGTTTCCTCAATGCGTCCAAAAGTGAAATCATCGTCGAGGAAACGGCAATAGCACCCTTCATTAGGCGTCCACTGGCCCGGATGAGTTTGTCCATCGCCGCAACGCAGGGTGCAGGGAGAATGTTCCTCTGCCGCGATACAAGATTTATAACTTTGATAACTATCTTCGGTCACGTTGTCACTATCGTCCCCGCCGTCATCCGCCTTGACCAGAAGTTGATCACAGTGATCAAATTGAGCACACTGGCTTTGCGATTCGCAGGTAGACGGAGTGCCTACCACACAAACGTTGTCCTCACCCTCCGCCTCGCTTTCGCCCTCATTGGACGACGAGTCATCGTCTCCTCCGCCGCAGGAAATGGTGGTCAGCCCCAGGATGGACAGGATGAACGCGAACAGCAGGGAACTTGTGAAAGAACGCATCGGTCTCTCTCCTTTTTGTTGCGAAGCGCCCTCACCCCAACCCTCTCCCCCAGGGAGAGGAAGCTCAGACCATGGTCGGAGCAGGTGAGGAGTGGCCCCGCGTTTGTTTTCACCTACCTGCACCCTATCTGATTTTTGGGGTTGTTGTCAATACCGTGTAAGAAAATACTGTGTAAGAAAATTACAAAAAATACCTCGCGTCCAAAAAAGCAACGGCCGCATCGTTTCTGGACACCATATTTTGTGGTAGTATGTATGTATACCCGTTGTTACAACTCCGGTGCCGGATATATAACTGTGGATAAATCATTGAATAAGTCATTCACGGAAGTAATCTCATAATTTGTAATGTATGGCCAAGAAAGCACAAAAGTCATCTCGGTTAAATGCGCGCTTGAGCGTTGCGCGCGGAATGTTGCAAGAATTCGCCGAATTTTTCTCCTGGGCAACTTCCGGTAAACAGTATCTAAATATTGAGCAGTATCAAGAGTTGAGACAGCGTGAAATTACTAAAGAGGAGCGCGCACGGCTTCGGTATCTTAAGCAACAAAAGTTGATTGAGATGCGCAAGATCGGCAAACGCTTATGCTACCGGCTTACGGAAAAAGGATGGACGCAAGCGCTACGCGATAAAATCAAAACATCAAAAGCGCAATGTTCCGACGGAAAATGTTTTGTGATTTTTGATATTCCCGAGAAGGAACGCGCTATGCGCAATATGTTGCGCCAATTTTTGAAGGAAAGCGGTTTTATTCGTTTACAACATAGCGTATGGGTAACCGATCGAGATGTGGTTGAACCTCTGCGGCAACTTTTGCAGAGAAAAAAATTAGAGCGATGGATTCGCATTGTCGTGGGGAAGATTGTTGCCGCCTCACCCTTGGATCGTCTTGTCATTCGGCAAAATTACAAAACATAGGAAGAATGGGAAGGGTGGTAGTGATAAAAAGTTTTGTATCTCAAGCCAACTCAATCTGCGTCTTAAATATCTCAAAGATATTCCATATCCAGAAAAGATGCGGCCGTCGCTTTTTTGGACGCGAAGCATTTTAGCTTTAAGATATTTTAGCTTTCTTGTTTTTTAGTGTTTTTTAGTTTTTCTTATTTTAGTTTTTCTTTTAATTTTCTAGCTTTTTGTTGATGAAAAATATTAAATTAGAAAAGACCGGGTCCGAAAAGTTCGGAGCCGGCCCTGTGGCGTTTGGTACGGGTGTACACCACCTGGTTGACCCTCACCCTACCCTCTTCCTAAGGGAGGGGAGAGCCGTTAGGCCGGTGAGGGGATTTTGGTTTGAACCTGCCTGTACAATAGCATTATTGTGTGCCTAAGTCAGGAAGTGGTATACTTAATAACTGTATGATGCAATGCTTCAAGAGGAACAAGAAGCAGTGGATTACTTTTTTGGTTGTCTTGGCAGTTGTTTTTGCGGTGTTTTTGGCGGTCTCTCCGGTTTATGCGGAGGCAACACCAGGTGATAAAAATGCCGGCGATGATGGCAGTAATTGGATTTTGCGGGTGCTTACCAATATTATCTGGGCTTTGATCAAATTGTTAGGCAATCTTTTGAATATTTTGGTTTCCGGCATTGTTTCATTTTCAAAATACAACGATTTTGTAAATTCTTTGGCCGTGGTTAATGGCTGGGTGATTGTGCGCGATATTGCCAACATGTTTTTTATTGTGGTGCTTTTGATTATCGCGTTTGGCACGATTTTAGGGCAGGAAGAGTATCATTATAAAAAACTCCTTCCTAAAATGCTTATCCTTGCTGTGCTGGTGAATTTTTCACGCACGATTGTGGGAGTAATGATTGATTTTTCTCAGGTCATCATGCTGACTTTTGTCAATGGTTATCAAGCCGCGGCGGGTGGAAACTTTGCGGCTATTTTTCAAATTATTGATTTGCTTCAATATAATCAAGATGCCTGTAAAAGCACGGCAAGTCCGCAGGGCACATTGTCAGGCGACCAGGGCATACTTATCGGAGCGCTTCTGGCGCTTATTTTTGTTGTTATTTCAATTATTACCACCGCGGTGATTTTGGCGGTTTTGGTTTTGCGCATTATTTCGCTGTGGCTTTTAACTGTGCTTTCGCCGATCGCGTTTTTAGCCGGAACTTTTCCGCAAGGGCAAAAATATTACACGCAATGGTGGGATGAATTTAAAAATAATGTGATGGTTGGGCCAATGCTCGCGTTTTTCTTGTGGCTTTCGCTTGTAACGGTGGGTGGAGGAAACGCGGCGGCACAGCTCGGCTCCGCAAAAGTATCTTCCACAGACCAAATACAATTTGCCTGTACAAATGTCGGAAACACCGACGCGATTATTTCATTTATCATTGGCAACATGATGCTTTTGGCCGGCGTGCAAATGGCGCAACAAATGGGCGGAGCCATTGCCGGGGTAGCTGGCCAGGCCAAGAGCGCATTACGAAGAGGAACCAAGTTAGCAGCGGGGCTTGCCTATAAAGCGGCAAAACCAGCAGTAGGGTATGGGGTGGAACGACTTTCCGCGGCTACCGGCATTGAAATGCGGCCTTCAAAATGGAAAGAAGCATATAAGCATATGCGCGAAACTTCACAGCTTAAGCGGCAAAGATCAATTGCGCAAAAAGGAATGCAAAGATTGCAATCCAAGAGCGGCCTAGTCCGGCTTTTAGCCGCGGGTGCTTCTCCAATTGACACGTTGGAAAATCCCATGGGATTTTTAAAAAGCGCGGCTAAAGGCGGTCCGAGCGAGGCGCGTGATCGTTTGCTTAAGGCGCAGGAGTTGCGCACAAAAATGATGGATCATCAAATAATATCGCGCGGCATGGGAGCATATAGTGAAATGCAGGAACAGGATGCGGGACATTCCGGCGCCATGGTTAAGCAAGGAAAAAGCAATCTTGTCAGATCTAGACAGCAACATTGGAAAGATCAAGGCAAAAAAGCCGGGGAAGCAGTTGAAGAAGCTGAAGGCGAGGAAAAAGACGCGCGTAAAGGTCTGGACAGCGCGCTGGGCGGCCTTTCCAAGGATGATCGCGGCAAAGCAAGCGGTTTGATTAAGGATTTTGAAAAAGACAGAAAAAAAGTGGAAGCAGAGTTTATGGACAATACTGAAGAAGGCGCGCGCATTGAAAATGAAGAAGCGCAGATTAATCTGGAGCTGGAAATAGACACGGCGCCATTAAAAGCGCAACAAGAGCGTCTAACCTCGCGCAAAAGCGAATTAGAAACGACGGGATATGCGCGCACTGATGAAGAAGAAGCAGAATTTAAGGATATTGAAAATAAGCTGCCACAGCTTCAAATTGAGGTAGACAATAGAACAGATGAGCATGACAAAAAATATGAAGAACCGCGCCAAGCGCTTGAAAAGCGCAAAAAAGATCATGATGATAAAACGGCAAGTATTACTGACAAAGGAGATGATCTTTATTCTAAGTTTTCCGACGCGCTTAGAAGTATTAGTCCTGATGTAGAAAACGCGCATACTGATGTAAAAGGAGCGCAAGGGGAGGTTACTAAAAAGAAAATGGAGCGCACAAGGATAAAAGTAAACGCGGAAATGGGCGGCGTGGCATCAGGCACGGATGCTGAAAAAAAGCTTTTAAGCATGGTTCAGAATTATCGCCAGCGCCAGCGCGATGCGGAAAGTACGTCCGGGCTGGATGCAGACGCGTTGGCCGCACGCTGGCTTGAGGATAGGAACAAAGGCATTGATATGCGGATTAGAATGACTGCCGCCTCCGCAACTGGAAAAACACTGGAAGAGCTCAGAAATGAAATTAAAACCACACTCCAAGATAAATTGGCGCCAAGCGACGCGGAAGCTCTTGATCGCGCAATTAACTCGTCGGAAGCGCGAGCGATTTTGAACAAATATGTGCGCAAGTAATTATGGACAGCAGGATATTTTTAGCGTATAATTGAAATAGATTAAAGATATGGCAGAGCCAAAAAGACCAAAAGAAGAAAAAAAACCCGCTGAGGAAGGATTTGAGCTTAATATAGCTGAACTTGAAGCAGAAGAGGCGCGGTCAAGATTAAGCGCGGATGAGGCCGCGTATTTAGAGATGATTTTGACAACTTCCGAGGAGCTTGAGAGAATCGCGGCTATTCCGGATGAGCAGGAGCGGACAAAGAAAATGAAAGAGTTTGATACTCAAACCGCGCTTATGCAAGAGCAAGCGCGCCTTGCCGCGCTTCCGGATGCCGAGCGCAAAAAAGTCATCGCGCTTAATAAAGCAGAAATGGAACGGCTTAAAGCTGAAGCAGAACAGCTTGAGCGTGAGGCGCGGACCTTTAAAGCGCCGGAAATGTTTGAAGCCATGCGCCAGATTCGCGAAACTTCGCTTAAGAAATTCAAGGAGCTGGCCACTGACAACTGGTCGGAACTGGTGGGATTTTTTGAAGATGCTTTGCATCATAAAGATGTGCCGCGCGCGGATGCGATTATGAGAAAGCTTACCAATGACGGAAATGAAAATGAACTTACTAACTGGTTTGGCTATCCCTCAACCATGCAGGGAATGCATGATTTTGTTAATGAAGTGCTGATTGGCCGTACAGATAAAGATCCGGTAACGGGCAGAAGCATGCGCGATGAAGCCGGCGAACCCATTTGGAGAAAACTGGACCATCTTCCGCAAGATCCCAGCACTCATCCATTGGGCATGGGCGAGCAGGAAGCGTATATGCTCCAAAGCGACATATCTTATGCGGCTGAAAAAATCGGGCATTGGGAAGTTGCGCGCGTGGTCAAGCGCGATGTGAGCGGAAGATTTGTGCAAATGTCCGAAGAGGAACATGCGCTGGAATGCACGATTGAAATAGGAAAAACGCGTGATCCTCGCGCTATTGCCCGTGGACTGAATCGGCTGGCTTACGGCGGAGAAGAGATTGATTGGGAAGAAGGAAATCTTGGAGATTATCGCCGAGGAGATATTGGCCGAAGCTTTACTCCTGCGCTTTTGGGATTGTTATTTTTTGCAAAAGAAGCGGAATACATGACTGCGCAGTTTGATAAAAAGGAATTTAATTTAAATTTGAGAACAAAGTTTAAGGAATTTATTGACAAAGATCCGGCGCGTCATAAGCAACTGTTGCGCGATGCCGGATTACCTGAACCGCTGGTTAAGCGTTTGGCAGGGGAGGAAACAGAAGAAAAAGTAAAAGCGCAAACTATTACCATGGATGGATTGAAAAAATTAATCACGCGCATAGGAGAAGCCCGAAAAGTGTACGAGGCGCAAAAATTACGAGAACGCGCCGCCGCATAAAATATGCCACTTCCTACTATTTCCAAAGAACCCATGGCTTTAGCGCCGTCGTATGTGCGCGACACTTGGAATGAATTGGTTAACAACCTGGTTTTTGATGATGATGTCGCTGAAGCTTTGCAATCTTATCGTTATCTTGCGTGGCTGATAGAGGAGGCGAAAAAAAGCGCTTCTTTGGAAGAAAAAACCGCGGCCGCGGAGTATGAGCGCCTCGCGCGTCTGCTTGCCGCTTGCGCACTTCCTGCGCTTTCCGAGCAGGAAGTTGAGGAATTTTTAAGAACGCATGCGACAGTTGCGCTTTTGCACCCGGATATTGATCTTTGGCAAAAAATTGAAGCAAAACTTGTGCGCATCTATGTATTTGAAGAACGCGATCCGTTTAAACAAAAATTGCGCGCCGCGCTTGCGGCAAACGACGAGCCGCTAACTGAGGTAACTCTCCAGGAAGGAGAAAGGCGCGTGCTCGGCACTGTTGGAAATTGGACTGGCGACTATGTAAAAGCAGTAGGAGGTGGAAGAGCGTCCACTCTTATAAAAACAACATACCTTACCAGCTCTCTTAATACCAAAGGGCTTAAGGATGCGGATCGGGGAAAAGTGAAAAAATTAATTGATGTTTACGAGCAATTGAAAATTTCATCCATGGAAGCCGGAGGGATTGAAGAAGACTATGTTTTTGAACGCAATGGAAAGCTGGTAGTATTTCGCAAGGGGCGCGCTGAGGAGGTGCGCGACAAAAAAACTGAAGAAGTGCTGGCGCGAATGAAGCAAAAAGGATTTTTTGCTTATCCAAATCTTCCGCTTATTGAGCGCGTGGAGCGGTTTAAAAAAGATCAAACCGAGCTTATTGCGCGGGCGCGGCGCGCATTTTCCGAGCCATTGCCAAAAGAGGTTGCAAGTGAGCTTGAAAAACTAAAAACCACTGCGCAGTCAACCCAGCTGATATCGGATATTTGTTATGACGCGGCGCTTCCGGGGCCTGGCAAAGGGCCGCTTAAAAACAAGGCGCTTGCCGCGTTGGTTTTGCTGGCGCAGCGCGGTGCTCTTGATATGATGCTTGGCCAATCGGAAAAATGGCGCGCGTTTTATGAGGAATATCTTCGCGGCCAAGGAAAAGACGCCGCGCTTGAAGGATTTAAGATTCAGCCGTCTGCCCCGCAGTATGCGGCGCAATTTTTGCGCGCGCTTCTTATTGGCGCGCTGAAAATGACTGAAGCGGAATCGGCAAAATTCGCCGCACGGCTTGGAAATCTTATGAAAAGCACGGGCAAGCCGCAATATTTTGGCATGGCCTATTTTGACGCGCAATTAAAGATGTTTGTGTGGAAATTATAAAAAAAAGAAGGGAACGCGTGCGGGCGTTCCCTAGTGATGATCGGAGCGGCTGGCAGGGGGATCGGGGTGGCGGTAGTCAGGATTGTTGATGAAGAATCGGATCCGTTTGAGAGCGGCTTCGTGCGGATCCTCGCGCACCTCCTTTTTGGCAAGAAGCGCCTGTAGGCCATCTTTCACCGCAATGACTACGATAGCGACAGGGAGCAACACAAAGGGTATTCCTACGCTGACAATCGTTGCGACGTAGCTGTCTCCACTGCTGTGTCCGCCGGGATCTGCCATGGTTCCCTCCTTATCTAGATACGCCCATAGGATAGTATAGTTTGTCCATTATGTCAAGCGGGCTGGTATGTACCTTAAAGGAAAAAGGCAAACCGGAATATTTTGACATGGCGTACTTTGATCAAGGAAGTGGAGCTTTTAAATGGAAGAATTGAAAATGTAGAATGTAGAATGCAGGGCGAAGAATAAGTGAAAAGGTATAAAAACAAAAGTATGCAGAAAATATACTGTTACGTTGATGAGACCGGGCAAGATACTAAAGGAAACTTTTTTCTTGTGGCAGTCGTAGTATTAGACCATGATAGAGAAACCCTACAGGCCAAGCTTGAATTAATTGAGCGAGTCAGCCGTAAAGGGACGCGCAAATGGTTCCATACCAACAAGATGCGCAGACACAATATATTCGTGAACTCATCGCCAGCGGCGCATTCGGAAGATCATTATTTTATTCGAAATATGAGGATGGTAAATCATACCTTGATTTGACTATTTTTACAACCGCAAAAGCAATTCTTCAAAAAGCAAAGCATCCTTATGAAACTACTATAATGGTTGATGGGTTACTACAATCTGAATGGCATCGATTTGCCGCAGGACTTAGGCGACTTAACATTGAAGTACGCAAGGTACGAGGAGGGCGAGAGCAAAGTGATCCATTGCTTCGCCTTGCCGATGCAATAGCCGGTTTTGTTAGAGATGCTACGGAAGGCGATGAAGTCATGGTAGAATTATATGAACAGGGTATGAGTAATGATCTGATTGAAGAAATCTGACCAATGTAATGATCAAAAAAAACAAAACCCCCATGGTTAGGGGGCGCAGCCTATCTCCGATGTAACTCGGAGCACCTACCTAAAGGGAAGTATTCGGCTGTTGCTTTCACTATCATTCTATCACATGTATAATTACTGTCAAGAGGGGGCGAAACGCAAAGAATCCCGCCTTTTGAGCGGGATCCTGCAGTTGATAACAAATGACCCTGCGATCACTTGCAATATTAATATACAACTAAAAGGGGGAGTTGTCAAGAGTTATCCACAATACTATGAATGATGAAATCTTAGTTAAAGGACAAGATGGAAAATGGTATATCCTGCGCGGGGAAGAGCTTTTGCCGTATGGCAAAGATGAATTAGGAATTAGGAATCAGGAATTAGGAGTTGTTGATTTGCCGAAGGGGGTTAGCCAGGAGGAATATGAGAAGATGGAGAAGGCAAAACCACAGATACAACCAGCACAGATAACACAAAGATCATCTGTGAAATCTGTGTTACCAACATCTGTGGTTCAAAAATCTGTGGTTCCGGTTTCGCATGAGGAGCATCCTTTGCGCGTTGAGTTGGAAGAAGTGATTGATCGGGTTATTGAAAATGTCAAAGCTGAGCTTCGGGTTGCGCCTGCGGCAGAAGCTCAGCTTTTTGGAGGCGATTCATTGTTGCAAAAGCGGTTTCGAACTATTGTGTCATCGCGTTTGCGGGATGTGCGGGATACGTTGGAGACGCGTGAGATGCTTAATCGGAATAAGCGAATTGGCGGATTAGAGATTAGCGAATTAGATGTAATTCGGGTGATGAAAATTATTGAGAAAGCATTTGGGGAGTTTCAGGGAAAATGGAAGGCGCTGGAAGCAAAGCGGATTGAGGAGTGGAAAAAGAAACAGGCAGAGGATGCGGGAAGGCGGGATGAGGAAAGCAGAAAGAAAGAGGAGCAGGAGTTGGAAGAGCGGTATAGCCGCCTTACCGGCGGAATTTACAAATCCCAATTACCAATTTCCAAACAAATCCCAATTCCCAAGGAAATTCCAAAACCAAAAGTGGAAATTCCTAAAAAGGAGCCACAAGTGAATGCAGTAAAAAATATTGTTCGTGACCAGGTCACTGCCGCAGGCGCAACCCGTGACCAGGTCACTACAATGAAAACCGTACTCCCGCCTGCCACACCATCTTCCACTACGTCCTACATACTACGTTCTACCCCTTCTTCAAAAGTCACCGATGTGCGGATGGCGCCGAAATTTGTGGGGCCGATTGAGGAACTAGCAATCCTCACCCTTGAAGATTTCAGGCGGCTGGCCGGGACTTCGCAGGAGCGCGCGCAAAAGATTGTTTCTAAAATAGAGTTTTTGCAAAAGGAATCAATTGTGCGGCGCGCGCAAGGCATTGAGGCCTGGCGCAAATCGCCGCTTAACCAAGAGTATTTTCAAATTGTGCACAAGACCATGATTAGTCGCGCCTCTCCCGAGCAAGTGCTTAAGTTACAGGAACAAACTGGCAAACCCTCCCTGACTCCTGACGAGTTTCATGCTATAATGGAGCTAAATCAAAAGCTACGCTTTTGATTGTGTAGCTTGTAGCGTGTAACGTGTAACGCAAGAACATGGAACAAAAGAGTACATTTCATGAGGAATTAAAACAGTTAATGGATGAGTTTGTTATGAAAGTGTATAGTTATACGAAGGACTTCCCCAGGGATGAACTTTACGGACTTACGAGTCAATTGCGCAGAGCAGCACTTTCTATCATATTAAATTACATTGAGGGATACGCGCGGCAACGAATAGCAGTGCTTAAGAATTTTTTAGAAATATCCTACGGCTCATTAAAGGAATCCAAATATCTTGTTCAATTCGCATTCAAGCAAAGTTATATAACTAAGGGTCAGCATGATGAACTAGTTGATTTATCGGAGAGAATTGGAAGAATGCTCTGGGGTACCCTGACGAAACTTAATCCTTGAGCTACACGCTACACGCTACAAGTTACACGTTACACGACTATGCAGCAATTCACTGTTCCACAATTTATTGATGTAGAGGATAAAATAATCGGGCCGGTTACTACGCGGCAATTTATTATAATGCTCGCGACCGCCTTGCTGATCTTTATTTTTTACAAACTTCTGGCTTTTACGCCGTTTCTTATTCTGGCCGTGATCCTGTTTGGAGTGGGAGGCACAATTGCTTTTGCGCGCATTAACGGCCAGCCATTTCATTTTTTTCTTTTGAACTTTCTGCAGACGTTTCGCTCACCCAAATTACAGCTTTGGGATAAAACTCCGACTGAGGCATTTTTACAAGCGGCAATAAGGGTAACTCCGGCGCTTCCAGCTAAAGTTAGTCCGCGCAAAGAAGTACTGACTAGCTCCCGCCTTGCAGAGATTTCTTTGATTGTTGATACCGGAGGAGCGTATACGGGGGAAAGTTGAATGGTCATATTGTCATATTGTTATATTGTTATAGTGTTATAGTGTTGAAGCAATATAGCAATATAACAGTATAACAATCGTTACAATATATATATGCCAGAGATGCAGTCCAAAAAATTAGCCGGAGCGAAAAAAGGCGTTCCGGTCCAGCAATATCTGGATATCGCGGAAATTCGCGATGATGTTGTTTTGCTCAAAGACAAATCCATGCGCGCAGTGCTCGCGATTTCCTCAATTAATTTCGCGCTCAAAGGAGAAGATGAACAAAACGCGCTGATTTCCGGCTACGCGCAATTTTTAAATTCTCTTGAACATCCAGTTCAGATTGTCATACAATCGCGCACATTGAACATTGATGATTATCTTAGCCGTCTCAAGGCGGCGGAAAAACAGCAAACTAACGACTTACTGCGCGTGCAGATTACGGATTATGTATCGTTTGTCAAAGAACTTGTTGAGCTTGGAGAAATCATGTCCAAGCGTTTTTATGTGGTAGTGCCTTACTCGCCAATATCTGACAAACGCAAAAGTTTTTGGTCGCGGCTTTCTGAGGTGCTTACTCCTCTTAAAATCGCCAAGCTAAAAGCAGAACGTTTTGCGGAATATAAAGGAACCTTAGTTCAGCGTGTTTCCCATATACAATCCGGACTTGCCAGCATTGGTCTTAAAACACAGTTGCTTGATACGCAAGCTCTGATTGAATTGTACTACCGCGTTTATAATCCGGATTTGGCGGATATTCAAAAAATTCAGGATATTACAAAATTAAGAGCGGAAGAAACCTATAGTGTGTAACGCGTAACGTGTAGCGTGTAGCAATATGGCATTATTTAAAAAGAAAAAAACAGAAACAGCCGAGCCAACTCCAAAAACTCCGGCGGAGCGCAAGGCAAAAACCGAGCAAGAACTTACCACACTTGAAGAGGAGCGCGTATATCGGCGCGGAACAGTTTCTATAAAAGATCTTGTAGCGCCTGCTTCTTTGCAAATTACGTCTTCCCATCTTCAGTTGGGCGATACTTTTGTGCGCACCATGTTTGTGGTTACGTATCCGCGCTATATCGGGGTGGGCTGGTTTGCGCCGGTAGTGAATCTCTCCACAAGCTTGGATATCGGAATGTTTTTCTACCCAGTGCCTTCGCATATTATTTTGAAACAATTGAAAAAGAAAGCCGGCGCGCTGGAAGCCCAAATTATGGGCGACTCGGAAAAGGGCGCGCCGCGCGATCCGATTCGCGAGACCGCGCTTCGCGATGTTGAGAAACTCCGCGATGATTTAACGCAAGGAATTGAGAAATTTTTTCAATTTTCACTCTATGTAACGATGTACGCCAAAAGCAAGGCCGATCTGGATAAACTTTCCGAGGATATTGAGGCAATGTTCGGCTCCAAGCTGATTTATTCAAAGAAAGTATTTTTCCAGGCTGAACAAGGATTTAACTCCACGCTTCCGCTTGGCAATGATGAACTGGCCGTCGCGTTTAACATGAATTCTTCTCCGATTGCGTCGTCATTTCCTTTCATTTCAGCGGATTTGACCTCGGATAATGGGATTTTGTACGGAATTAATCGGCACAACAACAGTTTGATTTTATTTGATCGTTTTTCTTTGCAGAACGCCAACATGGTTGTATTCGCAACCTCCGGAGCTGGGAAAAGCTATACCATTAAGCTGGAGATTTTACGTTCACTGATGCTTGGAACTGATGTTATTGTTATTGACCCGGAAATGGAATACAAACATTTATCTGACGCGGTTGGCGGCACCTACATTAATATTTCGCTGGCCAGCGAAGCAAAAGTAAATCCATTTGATCTGCCGCGGCCAGTGGGGGAGGAGGTAAAAACCGAAGATATTATTCGCAGCGCGGTGATTACGCTTAAGGGGCTTTTGCGCATTATGCTTGGCGCGTTTTCAACTGAGGAAGACGCGCTGGTTGATCGCGCGCTTTTGGAAACTTACGCGAAAAAAGATATTACGCCCACTGCTGATCTGGCAAAGATTGAGCCGCCGATTATGTCTGATCTTCAGGAAGTTCTGGAAGGAATGGAAGGCGGTACGCCAATTGCCGAGCGTTTGAAAAAATACACCACAGGCACTTTTTCCGGCCTTATCAATCATCCCACCAATGTTGATATGCGCAATCAACTGGTGGTATTTTCCGTGCGTGATCTTGAAGATGAACTGCGTCCAATTGCGATTTATGCGATTGTGAATTATATCTGGAATGTGGTGCGCTCTGAGCGCAAAAAGCGAATTCTCACAATTGATGAGGCCTGGTGGCTGATGCAACATGATGATTCCGCGAAGTTTATTTTCGCGCTGGTAAAGCGCTGCCGAAAATATTATCTTGGCGTAACAACAATTACACAGGACGTCAATGATTTTCTTTTAAGCCCTTACGGCAAAGCGATTGTTACAAACTCCGCCTTGCAGTTGCTTTTGAAACAGTCTCCGGCGGCAATTGATTTGATACAGCAGACATTCATTTTGACCGAAGGAGAAAAATATCTGCTTTTGGAATCAGCAGTAGGGGAAGGAATCTTTTTTGCCGGCGCGAAACACGCCGCGATTAAAGTAGTAGCAAGCTATACAGAAGACCAAATTGTAACAACTGATCCGCGTCAGCTTCTTGAGATTGAAGCGGCGAAAAAAGAGTTTGAACAGCAGATGAAATAATATGTCTCGTCGAACAAAAATCATTATCATGGGCGCAGTGACACTGGCGATTTTAGTTTTGCTGATTTTATGGCTAATGCTTCGCTCTAAAGCAGGCGCGCCTGCTCCTTCTGCCGCGGAAATTTCCACTCTAGAACAAGCCGCGGCACCGCAAGCGCCAACTGTACCTTTAAGTCGGGCAACAACCGAAGTCTCAACAAGCGCGCCGACAGCGCAAGCCGGAGTGGAGGCCGTTGCAAGATCATTTGCGGAGCGTTACGGCAGTTATTCCAATCAAAGCAATTTTGAAAATATTGAAAATTTGTTTCCATTTATGACGGATGCAATGCGCGTCAAAGAAGAGGCGAATCTTGCGCGTCTGCGCGGTTTGCAGGATTCATCCGCTTCTTATAGCGGAGTTACTACACAAGTTTTGAATGTCAAAACGCTCAGCCGCAGTAATTCCGGCGCGATGTTGCGACTGACAACTCAACGCACTGAGTCCGGAACAAGTCTTGCGCAACCGCGGATTTATTATCAGGATATTGAGCTTGCGTTACAAGCCATTGATGATCAATGGAAAGTTGATGAGGCATTATGGAAGTAATGCGAAGGATGGGCAAGTTTATCCTTGATACTGTTTTCCCGATTGAATGTTTGGGGTGCAAGGCGGAGGGGGAGTGGCTGTGCGCGGCATGCGCTAGAAAAATTCCTCTGGAGCAACAAGATCTTTGTTTTGTATGTAAAAAGATGTCGCTCTCCGGACGCACTTGTTTTTCATGTGTACAGGAATTTCCATTGGCGCACGTAGTGCGTTTTTTTGATTACGATGAGCCGCTTGTGCGCCGCGCAATTACAACCGCAAAATACAGTTTTGTAAAAAATATATTTGACCGATTGGCCGGTATTGCCGCGCCGCATATTCTTCCCAAGCTCACAACTTTGGATCTTGATCCGCGCGCGATTGTTTTTGTGCCAGTTCCTTTGCATCCTCGCCGGATTCGGGAAAGAGGATTTAATCAATCAGAAATTATCGCCGGACACTTTGCCAAAGAAGTCGGCGCGCAATTGTCCTTAGAGCTTGTACGCCGCCGCGCAACAATTCCTCAGGCGGATCTTGATGAGTCAGACAGAGCACGCAATATTCGCGGTGTATTTCGGAGCAGTGGCAGTATCTCCCTACGTGGTCGATATGTATTTCTTGTTGATGATGTGGCCACAACCGGAAGCACGCTTTTGGAATGTGGGAAAGCACTGTACGGGGCCGGCGCGCGGCAGGTAAGCGCGATGGTTTTGGCCAAGGGTTGAAATGATGGGAAAGATGTGATAGGATAAGTTACATAATTGGAGAGGTGGCTGAGTGGCCGAAAGCGGCACCGTGCTAAGGTGTTGGGCTCGCAAGGGTCCCGTGGGTTCGAATCCCACCCTCTCCGTATCGGTTCTGCGCCAGAGGCGCACTCGCCTTTGGCGAGGAATCCCACCCTCTCCGCCAAGTAATGGAGGGTTCGCCTAATGGTATGGCACCGCTCTTGAAAAGCGGCAGGCGCAAGCCTTTAGAGGTTCGACTCCTCTACCCTCCGTATCGGTTCTGCGCCAGAGGCGCACTCGCCTTTGGCGAGGAATCTCGCCCCCTCCGTTTAGTATAAATGCAAAGTATGGTATACTAAAGAATATGGATGATAAGCCGAGAAATAGAGTAGAATTTACGGTATCGGTGGCCACAATACTCAAAATTGTGGGTGTTTTGGTAGCACTTTGGTTTGTTTTTGCAATCCGCGATATTATTGTGCTTGTATTTGTGGCACTGATTTTTTCTTCAGTTATTGATCCGCTTGCCGATTGGTTTGAAGTGCGCCGGATTCCGCGATCTATCGCGGTGCTTATCCTTTATATTATTCTTTTTTCAATTATTGGACTTGTCTTTGGCGTCCTTATCCCTCCACTGGTTCAAGAAATAAGAGATCTTGCGTCTAATTTTAGTGCGGTATGGGATCGTCTTGTCTCAGGCGCGCTTCTTTTCCGACAGTACTCGCTTGAAAGCGGATTTTCGCGCAATGTGGAACAAAGTCTGATGAGCGTGCAAACCGCGCTCACCAAAGCAGTGGGCGGCGTATTCACCACAGTGGTTAGTATCTTCGGCGGAGTTGTATCGTTTGTGTTAATTTTAGTGCTTACGTTTTATCTGGTGGTGCAGGAAGACGGTCTGAAAAAAGTTTTTAAAATGCTGGTGCCAAATCATTATCAATCTTTTGCATCAGGCATCTTTAGCAAAGTGCAACGAAAGATCTCCGCCTGGCTTAAGGGACAACTTATCCTCTCTGTCGTAGTGGGGCTTATGGTCTACATCGGTCTTTCAATTATTGGAGTAAATTATGCTCTTGTACTCGGAATTTTCGCGGCTTTGGTTGAGCTTGTGCCTTATGTAGGGCCATTTTTGGGAGGAGTAGTCGCAGTATTTTTCGCGTTTTCACAATCTACCGCGAAAGCGCTTTTTACCGTTATTCTTTTTATCATCATTCAGCAGTTGGAAAATAATATATTGGTGCCAAAAGTTATGCAACGCGCGGTTGGTCTTAATCCAATTATCTCTATTTTAGCCCTTGTTATAGGCGTGAAGCTTGCCGGGATTGTCGGAGCGCTCTTTGCAATTCCAGTTGCAACCGCGCTTGATGTGGTCGTTCGGGAAGTCTTGCATGGCGGACACGGACACGCGAAGGAGTAGGAGAGCGCGCAGGTCGTATGGCTCATTATATCAAGTTTCTACCTTTGATTGTTTCGGCGCTCATTTTTTTACTTTTTGAAGTTGTATATCAAAAGCCAAGATGGATTTTTGGCGTAAGCATTAGTATCCCGCTCATTTCATTCGCGGCGATTTATTATATCATGGGGCCGCGACTTAAAACTCCTTCGGCGCGGTTTAAATTTTTGATTATTCCAACCCTTCTTGGTTTTTCCGCGCTCGCATTTTCGCTTCTTATTGAATCAGCGCTGGCGCGCCATCTTTTGGCGCTTTTAATATTCATTGGGCTCGCGTTGTTTTTTGAAAGCGTGATTACCTATATTTGGCGCCATGACGCGTATGTTGGCTATTCTCTTGAAAATCTTTCTTCCTACGCGCTTACTCTTACGATGTTTCTTATCTCTTGCGTGCTTGCGGGATTTTATATTCTCTTGGATCTTAATTTAGGACTGATTGTCGGCCTTGGACTTCTGGCATTTCTGGCGATTAATTACGAATTTTTTTGGATGAGCAAGATTCTTTCTTTGCCTACATTGTTATTTGCTGGAACGCTTACACTTATACTGACGCAAATTTTTGTGGCGCTCATCTTACTGCCATTTCATTTCATGATTGACGGCGCGATTATAACAGTTTTATGGTATACCGCCGCCTCCATTTCCCGAGCACATCTTTTGGGGATGCTGAAGCCAAAAATGATTTATCGTTATCTTGCGCTTGCAAGCATCCTCCTTCTTTTATTGTTTGCTTCAGCTTCAATATGAAACGACTTCTTTTCACATTCGGCGTCGTGCTTTTGATTGCTTTTTTGGGCGGAATTGTCGGGACGCTCTTTGCCTTGCGGTTTAAAGCGCCGCGCGCCTCTTTAACTTCACCAACCGGTCAAATGTTTCGGCGTGAGGCGGCACAAGAAGAGTCACTGCAGTTGCAGATAACCACCGCACTGCAAAATCGCGTGCTGTTATTCAAACCTAAAGAGAATACAAAACTTGTAGCGCCAAAAGAAGCAGTCGCCCTAGGGCTTGCGCTGACCGCTGATGGGCTTTTAGTATCAACAAGCTCTTTGCGCGCCACTGCCGGACTGGTTGCGATATCTTATGAAGGGCTGCCATTTCCTGTTGAGTTTGCCAAAGACATCAAAGGGAACAAAATGAGTATTTCAGATAGTCTTATATTTTTGAAGGCAAAAGATGAAGGCACAAAACCAAAACTTCAACCAGTCGTGCTTGCGCCATTTGAAGATATCACGGTTGGACAAACGCTTTTTGCGCTGCATACCCCAGGAAATATTACTTTGCACCGCATTATTTCACTTGGCGCACCGGCGGATACTTACGCGCCATCTCCAGCAGAGGAAGTTGGTTATGTTTTGCAGGTTGATGGCGGGCCGGAATCCGGCGTGCCGCTTTTTGATGCAAGAGGCCGGCTTGTGGGAGTTGTACAGGATGAGGCGCGTGTGATTATCGCGGAGCAAATCTCCGCGATTCTTACCAGATATTTAAAAGAAGGGACGTACACGCGCACAGTACTCGGAGCGCAGATTCTTGATTTGAGCAGATTTTTTCCGCTTGATCAAACTTTTCCCCGCACGGGTTTGTTAGTTACGGGCACAAAAGGACGTCCCGCCATAACCGCGGGATCGCCGGCTTTTAAGGCCGGGATTAAAGAGGGCGATGTTATTACCTCATTTGACGGCAAGCGTCTGGACGGACGTTTGCCACTCGCGCTTTTGCTTGCGCGCTACTTGCCTGGTACGGAGGTAGAGCTAGGGATACTGCGCGCCGGCAAGGAAGAAAAAATCAAAGTAGTACTGGGCAGTAAATAATGGTATACTAATAATGTATGGAGTCTGTATTGCATATACTTAAGCCGCGGAAGATATTTATCATTGTATTTGCCGTGGCAGTTGCGCTGGCCGCGGGAGGGCTTTCATTTATTGAACCGCTTAAGTATTCCGCTTCTATTCAACTGCTAATAACTCAGCGCGCGGCATTTACACTTGATCCATATACCGCGATTCGTTCAACTGAGCTTATTGGCGAAAATCTCGCGCAACTGGTAAAGACGAGCGCGTTTTTGGATCGGGTCATTGAAAGCGGTTACGCGATTGACCGTTCTTATTTTAATATTCCGGAGCGCCGTCGCCGACGGCTTTGGATAGAAACTATTGACGCAAATCATGTGCGCGGCACCGGCCTTTTGAAAATCATTGCTTATCATCAAAAAAAAGATGAAGCCGTAAAGCTTGTGGCGGCAACCGCGTTTTTACTTTCCACGCAAGGAAGCGATTATATCGGCCGTGATATAAATGTGCGGCTGGTTGACGCGCCGCTTGTATCGCGTTTTCCGGTAAAACCAAATGTTCCTTTGAATATGGTCGCGGGTATTTTTGTCGGCGCGGTACTGGGAAGCGGATGGGTCTGGATTCAACACCGCAAGAAAAAGCATCATGGAGAGCTATTGTGAATTTCTAATTCACCTAATTTCTAATTCACCTAAAATTTTCGCTCCGCTTGACACGGGGCGTTTTTTGTGATTAAGTAAAACCAGTGAGGAATACATATATCGGAAACTGGTAATTGCCCCCTCACCTGGCCTACGGCCATCCTCTCCCTCAGGGAGAGGGGAGGGTGAGGGTGCGCGAAGCGCCTATGTTCCTTACATCAATTAAACACCAACCAAGGAGGCCAAAATGGCTGACGAGCGTCAAGGAAACGCCGGCGGCCATAGCGGCCGCCAAGCAACTGCAGCTTATCGCGTGTCTGATGAGCCGGTTACCATGAAGGATGGCTGGCCGACTCCGGAAAGCGCCATGCTTATGCGGTATGAGCAGGTGAACGCGGCGGACCTGCGACCCGGTACGCTTCTGGTTACGCCCGCGCACAAGATTCTGCTTTGGGATAAACTTGGAGAAGGCGGCTCTGCGATTGTTTCGCGCGTGTACCTGTTTGAAGAGGCGTTTGCGCGGGACGCGCTTCCGCGCGCAATCTACGAGCCGTATCTTCCCGCTATCCCCGGGGCGTACGAGTTTCTCTCTGACGCAGCGCTTGCTGTGCTCAAGGCAAAGGTGACTGCGCCAACTCTGCGCGTCTTGAAAATGGTGCACATAAGCGCGCTTCTCGAGGGAGTAGACCCGCGGGAGCATCGCAGTCACTTGGAAGAGCGTTTGCGCCGGGAAGCAGGGTCGCTTGAGGATTTGAGCGGCCATCCGCTTTTCCCGGAGTTCATCGGCTGGGCTGAGGCGCCTGTGCCCTGCCTGGTGATTGAATATGTGGCGGGCGAGCCGCTAAGTACGCGCATCGCGGACGGCCGTCCGCCAATTGAGTTGAGCTTTTCAGTCATGCGGCAGCTTACCGAAGGGGTCAATGCCCTGCACACACTTCTGAGTACTGTGCACCGCGATCTCAAACCGGATAACGTGATTGTGCGCCCGGATGGAACAATCAAGATCATTGATCTGGGCATCCGCAAGGACCTTTACGTTGCGCCCGGCACGCGGGAAAAAGATCTGACCATCATGTTTGGTCCGGTGGGTACTCCGCGCTACATGGCCTATGAGTCAATGTTCCGTACCTTTACGCCAACCGCAGTGGTTGACGTATGCGCGTTGGGGCGGATGTTCTGTGAACTGATTGAAGGTCATCAAGTGCTGGATCACATCACCTTTGAGACGTTTCTAGACTCCGCCAAACAGCCGCTTCCGGCCTGCACACATCCGGATCTGCCGGAGCCGCTTCCTTTGATGATGACGCGCTTGTGGCGGAGGATGGCGGATTGGGAACCGAAGAAGCGTCCGCCGCTGGAGGAGGTTATGCGCCAGTTGAAGCACTTTCAGGGACTGTACAGGCAACTGGGAGGAAAGTAGAATCAGCCGCAATAGTCAGGACAACCTGATCGCGCTGGACTCGTAAGGGTTCGGCGCTTTTTTAATTTCCGTTTGACAATGTAAGACGCTGGGCTTGACAAACGTCTTTTTTTAGGGTATACTTACCCGTTGGTGGATTTTGGGCTGTGCGGATGCATTGCAGAGCTTTAAAATCTCCAGCGTTTGACAATCAACGAGGGGAGCACCCCCTCATGCGAAGGAGAGCGGCATGGGAATAAACAGAAGGTCGTCGGACGGGACGCCTACGGAGCTTGCTCCGACTATGGCGGTTACCCTTGCCGGCGTTCCCAGCGCTGGCAATCCCATCACTGTCGGAGAAGACGGACGTCTGCAGATCGGCGCCATTCTCGGCGCGTACGAAAAAGAGTATCAGTCCGAAGGTGCGTACGAGATTCTGGGCTTTATTGACTCTGGCGGCATGGGTTGCGTATATCGCGCGCGGCACACTACGAGGGGAATTGTGGTGGCTGTGAAGGTTATGCATCCCAAGGCCGGGGCTACACCACAGAAGGAGTCAGTGGCGCGCTTTCTCAAAGAGGCGCGGATGCTGATGGTGCGCTTCAATCATCCGCATGTTGTGCGCGTCTCGGATGCCGGGGTGGCGAACATCCAAGGAAAGGACAACCCATTTTTCGCGATGGAGTACTTGGAAGGCGAGCCGCTCGCGGCGCTTCTAGATCGCGAGCAGCATCTTTCGATCGCGCGCGCAGTGGCCATCGCGGCGCAAGTGTGCGAAGCGCTTCACGCCGCGCACACCATGATGGACTGGGAGGAGGGCGGTACGCCGCGGTTGGTGCCGATTGTGCACCGCGACCTCAAGCCGGAGAACATCTACCTCGTTCGCCAGCCCGCCGGTGCCGCTGACTTTGTCAAGGTCCTGGACTTCGGTATTGCCAAGGATCTTGGCGATACGCGCAACAAGACTGTGGACGGCATGATCATGGGAACGCCGGTTTACATGTCGCCGGAACAGGCTGAGGGCAGAAGTGTGACGCCACTTTCGGACATGTACTCGCTTGGTCAGATCGTCTACGAACTGCTGACCGGCATGGCGCCTGACAATGTCAAGACCGACGAGACGTTTACGTTGAGCGCGCGTTTCTCGGCTTTGCTGAAGCGGAAGCTTTACGATGCGCCGGTGCCGCTGATTCAGGCGCGTCCGGATGTGTCGCAAGCGCTTTCGGACGCGGTCATGAAGGCCATTGCCAAAGAGCCGGAAGATCGCTTCGCTTCCGTGGAGGAGTTTCGGGCGGCGTTGCTGGCGGCAGTTGAGACCAAGCCCTCACCCAGCCCTCTCCCCAAGGGAGAGAGTAGCCGCAGGCAGGGTGAGGGGAGCGTGACCGCGCCGCAGGATCTGCCGTTGGGAAACTCGCGGATCACGAGAGCGCTTCCGGCGGTGGTGATCGCGGTCGTGGCGCTTGGAGTCATCACGAGCTTTGCTCTGCGGCCGACACGGTCAACACCCTCACCTGCGCCAACTCCGGTTGTCGCTTCCTCTCCCGCCGGGAGAGGGCAGGGTGAGGGAAGTGTGCCTGCACTCCAATCTCAATCCTCTCCTCAACTGGATCGTAGCGCGGCACCTCGTGTGCCGCCAAGCGGGAGACCAGCTCCCGCGCTACAAAGGGAGAAGGTCGTCCCGTCCGCGCGTACGGCGCCGGTTGCTCCAAAGGCGATCACGCCGATTTCGGAAACTCCACCCGCGTCGACAGTCGCACCGTCACTGAGTGATGAGCATTCCGATCACTCAGTGACGACAACGCCCGAGCCGCAGGTGCGAGAAGAATCGGAACGGAAGGCCAAGGTCGAAGCGCGCAAGGAGGAGTTGCGCAAGCAAATCGTCGCGCTCAAGGCGGCGGCGGCCATGCGGCGCAATATGCGCAACTCCGCGCTTAGCGCGAAGATTGACGCGGCCTGTCGCGAGCTTGGAGGCGAGGCGCCCGAGTGCAAGTAGTTGTTTAGTTGTTCTTTCCCCGTGCGGGGTTTGTAAGTCCAGAGGGACTTGACAAACCCCGCGTTTTTTGTTATAGTAAATCGTTACCATAAAAATGCCCAAAATAGGCATATTTATGCGGAAATATTGAAAATTGGGGGAGTAGAGTTTGCCGGACTGTTATCTGGCCTCTATAGAAGAGGAAGCCAGGTGAGAGTCCGCGTAAAAGCGGACTTGTTATTTTAAAATCAAAGTCCGAAGTACACCTTTGGCTTCAGCTAATGTAGCCGCCGCTCTTTAGGCGGCGCAATTGAGCGCAGGCTAAAGCCTGCGACTACAGAACATTTGAAGGAGCAGAGGCGTACTTCGGACAGAATCAGAAACTAAATCGCGGGGAACCCCGCAATTCTGCGGCCCCCGCATGAGGGCACGCGAAAGGAGGATTGGTCATGATGAAGTGGAACCTGTTGTTCGCGGTCGCCCTCGTGGCGGCCATCGGTGCGTGCACCCGCACCACCGAGTACAAACTGCCGAGCGAGAGCAAGGCGGTGGTGTCGTCGCCGACGGCACCGACCCCGCCCGCGATTCCCGCAGTGGCAACGGTCGCGCCTGCCTCGACCCCGGACTTCCGCCTGAAGAAGGTGGAGAAGACCGGAGAGGAGCACGGCTACGACCACGTGGCGCAACGCCGCGTGGATCGGAAGTTGTGCCGCAAGGTCGGCGACGCCGAGAATTGCGACGTTGGCACCGGCTACGTGGATCTCGTCGACATTGACGCGTCGGCGACGATCACGATTCCGACGCTGACGTTGACGGCGGACAAGCCCAAGGCACGCAAGCCAAGGGCGAAGAAGTCCGTGGCAACGACGGCAAGCGGCGCTGATGACTGGCGCGAGGTCAGCGATCTCACAACGCAACGCGACAAGGCGCTGGCCGAGCTTGCGGACTGCGCCAAGGCCAAGGGCACGTGCGAGGGCAACCTCAACACGTGCGCCAAGGAGAGCGGCGCTTGCAAGGCCAAGACGGCTGAGCAGGACGCGCGCATCAAGGACCTCCAAGGGCAACTCAACTCGCTCAAGGGCGACGTTGACAAGCTCAAGGTGGTTCCGCTGCCACCCGCTCCGGCTCCGGCCACGCGCGCGCCGCGCGGACGGCGCACTGCTCCGGCGGCGGCTCCGTCGGCTCCCGCGGCTCCGGCCACGGAAGATCTCACCCCGTTCACCACCAAGTCCCGCGGCGCAAACCCGCAGTAAGGAAAGGAGGAAAGCCATGAAGAAGCTCAACGTGCTCGTGGTGCTCCTGGCCCTTTGCGGCAACGCGTGGGCACAGGAGTGCGTGGAAGGCGCAGTCAACTGCGCCGAGATCGCGGACGATCCGGTCTGCGTCGTTCAGACGCAGCTCGGTTTGTCCAAGACCGGCCAGTGCGACCGCGCCACGGCCGGTGCACTCATCGGTGACGGTTTCTCGCGGTACTACCAGTTCGGCGGGGTTTTCCCCACCGACGCGGAGCAGAACGCCTTCGCGATTTGCTCCCGCACCGGCCCGGTCCGCAAGGACGGCAAGTGCGGATGGTACCGGTTCGAGCAAGCGGGCGAGGTCACGGCTTCGGCCACGGCAGGTGACCCGCTCACGCTGTTGGTGACGCAGAAAAAGGATCTGCGCACTGGCCGCGAGAAAGCCGAAGACGCGGTTGTCAAAAAGGTCCAGGCCGAGGACAACTTTCTCGCCAGGATCTACGACGCGTTTGGCGTGCGGCTCCGGCCGTACGACTTCGGCCTTGTCGGTGGGACTGCGGGCGTGACCAACGCCGGCTGGTTCACTGGCGGCACGGCGCTTTTGCACCTCGGCATCGGGTCAAACCGGTCCGGGGTGGAGATCGGCGCAGTGGGCGGCTACGGCGGGTACGAGCGGGTGACGGAAGCAAGCGGCCGCAAGGCCGTGGTGTTCCACACCCAGGTCGGGCCGGTTGTCCAGGGCGTGCTCATGCCCTGGAAGCGCGTCGGGTTCGTGGTTGGCGCGGAGTGGGATCACCTGATTCCTTCCGATGACCGGCCAGCGACCGATCTGGTGGTCGCGCGCAACGGCGTGCGCGGCTACTTCAATCGCTGGCTTGCTCTGGAAGTCATTTCGCTCGCGGGCATGATCCGCGACGTGGATGCCAACTGGAGCGGCGCCGGCGGCGGTCAGCTCAACGTCCTGCTCCACTTCTAGGAGCAGGAAGGAGGTTTGTACATTCAACGGGCAACCCGGTGTCAACGCGAAAGCTTTGACACCGGGCCCCACAATTTATTTTGTAGCATAGCCCTTCAACTAAAATGTAGTCGCCGCTCTTTAGGCGGCGCAATTGAACGCAGGTCCCGGCATTGCCGAGGATTCTCGGTTTACCGGAACTAAAGACCTGCGGCTACCACAAAAGTTGGAGATCTAAACTACGCTCATGATGAAAATATCGTGGGCCAGCAACTTGAAAACCTATCTTAATATTTGCGGTCAAAAGTATACGATCGTAGGTATTTGACCGCAGGGAAAAAATCAAAACCGCGGGGGTACCCGCAATTCTGCGGGCCCCACAGAGGGCACGCGACAAACGACAAAGGAGAACGTCATGAAGGATTTTCAGAGCCTGTTGTTCGTGACCCTCATCGCACTGATGGGGGGGGGATGTGGCACCATTGAGTTTGGAGGTGCCGAGTCCGAAGCCGAGAGCGAGTCGGAAGCCGAAGCCGAGAGCGAGTCGGAAGCCGAAGCCGAGAGCGAGTCCGAGTCCGAGTCCGAGGGCGAGAGCGAAGCGGAATCCGAGTCCGAGTCGGAAGCGGAGGCCGAGAGCGAGTCGGAGAGCGAGGGCGAGTCCGAGAGCGAGAGCGAGATCGTGGTCGAGTGCGTGGAAGGCGAAAGCTTCCCGACCTTCTGCGGTCTGGGCGAGTGTCGGCGCGACGGGACCGTCACTTGTGAAGGTGGCGTGCTTGTAACCAACTGCACGCCCGGCGCGTCTACGACCGACGCCAGTTGCGACGGCCTGGACAACGACTGCGATGGCACGGCGGACAACAACTACATGTCCGTCGCGACCTCCTGCGGCATCGGCGCTTGCGCCTCCATCGGGATGACTTCCTGCGTGGATGGCGAGGTGGACGATTCCTGCATGGCCGGAATTCCGGCCGCCTCGGACACGACCTGCAACGGTGTGGACGAGGACTGCAACGGCGAGTCCGACGAGGATTTCGTCGTGCGTACCACCTCGTGCGGTACCGGCGCCTGCGTGGCGACCGGTACGCTCACCTGCATGGACGGCGAGGAGCAGGACTCCTGCCTTCCCGGCGAGTTGGCCGCGGACGACTTCACCTGCAACATGGTGGACGAGGACTGCGATGGCGCGATGGACGAGGACTACGTGTCCCAGTCCACCGCGTGCGGAGTGGGCGCCTGCGCCGCGACGGGGGAAACCTCGTGCGTGCTGGGCGTGGTGGAAGACAGTTGCGCGGAAGAGTTGCCGTCCGCGGAAGCGTGCGGCAACGATACCGATGACAACTGCGACGGCGCGACCGACGAGGACTGCGACTGCAACGATTCGGGGATCTCGCGATCCTGTGGGTCGGCGGTCGGCGAGTGCTCCGAGGGCACGCAGTACTGCACGGACGAGTTCGTGTGGTCCGAGTGCCTGGAGGACGTTGAGCCGAGCACGGAGACGTGCGACGGCGAGTCCGACGAGGACTGCGACGGCGCGGTGGACGAGGACTGCGACTGCACGGACGGCGACGAGCAACCGTGCGGGTCCGACATCGGCGAGTGCGCCGAAGGCACCCAGATCTGCTCCGGCGGTATCTGGGGTCCGTGCGGCGACGCTGTTGGTCCGTCCACGGAAACGTGCGACGGCGCCGACAACGACTGCGACGGCGCGGTGGACGAACCGCTCACCCTAGGTGAGCTTACCGAGTGCACGGACGAGTGCGGCAACGCCGGACTCAATGTGTGCTTGGAAGGCGCGATGGAGTGCTTCGGTACTCCGGAGTGCCCGCCGAGCGAAGGCGAGGCAGAGTCGGAGTCCGAGAGCGAGTCCGAGTCCGAAGGCGAGCCGCCTTGCGTGCCGTCGGATGAGACCTGCAACGGGTCCGACGACGACTGCGATGGCACGGTGGACGAGGATCTGCCGACCATCACCTGCGGGCTTGGTGTGTGCATGCACACCGTGCCGGGGTGCGTGGCAGGAGCTCCCAACTCCTGCAACCCCTTTGATGGTTCGTCGCCCGAGGCCTGCAACGGCTTGGACGACAACTGCGACGGGGTGGAGGATGAGGGGTGCGATTGTCTCACTGGCCAGACGCGGCAGTGCGGGACCGACACCGGCGCGTGCGCGGTTGGCGTGGAAACCTGTGACATCCTGGGCAACTGGGGGGTGTGCACGGACAACATCGGGCCGGTCACGGAGGTTTGCTCAGACGCAGTGGACAACAACTGCGATGGCGCGACCGACGAGGGATGTGCTCCGCCGCTGGCAACGTGCGACTGCACGGACGGTGACGGGGATCTGCACTACCCAACGACCTGCGCCGATACGGACTGCGCTCTGCGCGACGACTGCGACGACGCGGTTGCAGTGGTTCATCCCGGTCTCACGGAAACGTGCGACGGTCTGGACAACGACTGCAACGCTCTCGCGGACGACGGTCTCGGTACCGTGTCCTGCGGAGTAGGCGCGTGCTCGCGATCGGTCTCGGCCTGCGCAAGCGGAGTCCCTGCCACCTGCACTCCCGGCGATCCCATCGCTGAGGTCTGCGACGGCGTGGACAACGACTGCGACGGCGTCTCGGACGAGGATGGGGTCTGCATCCCGCCCGTCACCTGTACGACCACCTACCCGGTGGTCTACACGGCACCCACGGGCGTGAGCGGCGTGCTCACGCTCTACGACCAGGCCGGGCAGACTTGCACGGCCGGGACGCTGGCGGCGCCGGTGAGTACGGTCTCCTGCACTTTCACGAGTGCGATGACCGTGTTCAATGCCACGCGCGACCTGGACGGTGACGGCGTGGTGGAGATCAGCGCGGTGGCGGGTGAAGGTTGGGCTTGCAACTTCTGGGAGCCCAACGACCCGGACGCGTGGATCGAGGGGACCTTCACGGTCTCCAAGGTCATCTCCTGCACGGACGGCAGTGGTTCAACCACTCCGCTCGTCGCAACTCCCGGCGGAAACGCCAGCGCAGCCGACTGCTCCGCGCAGTAACCTACCTGTACCTCGTTCCGCCACGGCGGGGCGAGTATCAAGTCCTAGCTTCTGCTAGGCACGCCAGAGGCGGAAGAGCAATCCTCTTCCCCTCTGGCTCCATATTTTTCCTCCTCTGCAGTAGCGCAGGCTAAAGACCTGCGGCTACAAAATCCATGTAGTCGCCGCTCTTTAGGCGGCGCAATGCTGACAGGGGATGAGAAAAGTGGCAAAGTAAAATATAAAAATTGTTTCAGCACCTCTAAGCGGTTTGACGGACAGTTTGGAACATCTCCTCCTTGTTCCTTTGCTGTCACGCCAAACCACTTAGGGGTGTTTTTGTTTTTTTGTAAATTATGTTATAATAAAACTATTATGATTCGCTGGATTTTGATATTGTTAGTGCTTGGCGCAATTGTCGCCGCATTCGTTCCTTCCACCACGACTATTTTCACACTTCTTTTATTTATCGCGATTTTTTTTCTCGCGCGCAATCTGGATTTCGGTCTTATCCTTCTTGTTTTTTTCTTTCCTTATCTTGGGCTTGTCATTGATTTCAGCGCTTTTGAGATATTTCGCGAAGCGCCATATTTGCGCTCCATCAACGCGCCGTTTATTGATTTGTATGGACTGATGTTATTTGCGGCGTGGGGATTGCATATAATTAAAAATGCAAAATTTAAAATTAAAAATGAGAATACGGATAAAATTTTACATTTTCCATTTTCCATTTTAAATTCCCTGCCTCACTGGCGTTCTTATCTTCTTTTCTGGTTTTCGGGTCTTATATCGCTAATGCGCGTGCCATCAATTCAGCTAGACACTAGCATTAAATATTTTTTGCGTCCGTTCACATTTTTCTATCTGGTCTTTTTCGCACCAGTGGTGAGTATTTTGACAAAAATTCATAACCCCACTTCTTCCCCCTCACCTGGCCTTCGGCCATCCTCTCCCGCGGGTAGAGGAGCATCCAAACACTTTCCCTCTCCCTCAGGGAGAGGGGAGGGTGAGGGCCAAAGGGGAGGTCGGGAGGGGTTACTGCACCGTGTGCTTACCGTTTTTTACTGGACCGGCTTGCTTTCCGCGGTTGATGGTCTGCTGGGATTATTTTTTGGCGCGCATACCGGATTTCCGCGCGCAACGCCGTTTGGATTTTTTGGCGTAAATCCGTTGGGGCCGAATCATAATCTTTTGGCTGAGACGCTTATTGCAACAGCACCCGCGGGACTTATATTGGCTACACGCTACACGCTACACGCTACACGCTACAATTGGATTCGTTATGGGATGTGGTTCCAGTGGGCAGTGGCATTGTTGACTTTCGCGCGCACAGCTTGGATCGCGGTTGTGGTGCAGGGAATGCTTTACTTATGGTTTGAACATCGTGGACGCTTGCGCAAAGTATGGGAGCGCGCGCGGCTCGCAACATTACCGTTATTACTGCTATTGCCTTTATTGCTGTTCACTCTTTTTTCCGAAACTGTGCGCGGGTCAACGCTTTCGCGTCTGGATCAAGCGCGCATCGCGGTATTTTATTTCTTGCGCTCGCCATGGATTGGACAAGGCGTGGGTACTTTTATCCCAACGCTTTGGCAAACTAAAGCATTTTTGTTAGAATATGGCGAACCGCTTGAAGCCCATGGAATCATTTTCAAGTTAATGTTTGAACAAGGCGCGTTTGGGTTAATTACCTTCGCGTTTTTTGCGGGTTTAATTTTATTGGTGATCTGGCGAGCGTATCGCAGAACGCCCAATACTGCCGCGCTTGCCGCGCTTCTTATTGCTTCCGGATCGCTTACATATCAATTGTTTAATACCACATATTACACTTCAAAATTATGGGTTCCGATGGCGTTGGCGTTTGCTATTGCAAAAATCTATGCAAATACTGATCATCACACAAAGATGGTATCCTGATACGTTTGGTGGAAGCGAGCATGTTGCGGCGCAGCAGGCGCGGCGTCTTGCGCAGCGCGGGCATCAGGTGGTTGTAATAACGGAGCGCGCGCGGGAAGTATTGCCTTCATATGAAGTCGTTCGTAACCCCTCCCAACCTCCCCTTACCCTAAGGGGAGGAGATCAATTAGAACCCCCTCTTAGGGTAAGAGGGGGTGAGGGGGAGTTACGAATCTATCGCTATGGCTCTTCCGCGCAGTTTGCGCGATTTGGCGGTTTGAGTCGTACGGATTTGAAAGAGGTGCCAAAGATACTCAAAGGGCTAAGCCCTAAGCATTCACAGGGCTTAGCCCTGTTTGACGTCGCGATTTTGCATCACCCGTTTCCGGCGCAAGGGTTTTTCAAAGCTAATCTTAAAATTCCTGCGCTATATCTTTTTCATGCTTCAACCGCCTCTGAGGCAGAAGTAGAGGGAATAAAAAAATTTCCAATTTCCTCCGGTCAAACCGAGAGTCCTCGGCACAGCCGGGACAATTTCCAATTTCCAATTTTTTCATCTTTGTTAGCGCGCGCGTTTTCATTGTGGGCTTATCGTGTTGAACGCAATGTGCTGACAAAATCAGATCGCATTGCCGTGCTTTCTGATTTTTCCGCGCAAACGGTAAAAGAGTATTATCCTGAGGCTGCCAAAAAAATAACGCGCATACCCATTGGAATTGATACGGAGCAATTTAAACCTGCGGATCAAAAGCGCGCGCGGGAAAAATTGGGATTTGCGCAGGATCGCAAAATTATTCTGACGGTGCGCCGATTTACGCCGCGCATGGGAGTTTCGCGCTTAATTCATGCCATGGAAGATGTATTAGAAAGGATGCCCGATGCGCAGCTTCTTATTGTCGGCGAAGGACCGCTTAAAGCCGCGCTTCAAGCCGAGATTCAATTGCGCCGCTTACAATCCAAAGTAACGCTTGTCGGCGCGGTGCCTATTTCCGATTTGCCGCTTTATTATCAGGCGGCGGATTTATTTGTGCTTCCCACAGTCGCATTTGAAGGGTTGGGGATGGCAACACTTGAGGCGCTGGCTTGCGGCATTCCGGTGGTTGGCACGCCGGTTGGCGCTACGTCGGAGGTGCTTGGCGCGCTTGATCCCGCGCTTATTACCCGCGGAAAAGACGCGGACGCCATTGCGCAAGGCATTTTAGATTTTTTCGCGCGACCTTTAGATGAACGCGCAAAATTAAGAAAAAAAGCGCGAGAAATAGCGGAGAAAAATTATAATTGGGAGCGGGCGATTGATGAATTGGAGGAAGTTATTAAAACACTAAAACACTAGAACATGAAAACAACTGCTTTCATGTTTTAATGATTTTATGCTTTTATGAGAATATTGCAAGTCCACAAATATCTTTATCCGCGCGATGGGGCATCCACTTATTTATTTGCGCTTGTTGACCTGTTGGTGAAGCACGGACATGAGGTGGGTCTATGGGGCACAAGTGAAAGTAACGCCCCCCAACCCCCTCTTAAGTTAAGAGGGGGAGCCGGGGGAGTTATGAGATTCAATGATTTGCTGGTTGAGCCGCTGAATTTTGATCGGCGTGAAGGGATTGTGAAGGATTTGAAAAAATTCGGCCACATGATTTGGTCGTATGATGCGGCGCGTAAATTTGAGCAAGCGCTCACGGAATTTAAGCCAGATATAATTCATATTCATAATATTTATCACCATATTTCTCCTTCTATTCTTGCTGTGGCAAAAAAGCATCACGTGCCAGTAGTTGCGACTGTGCATGACTATCATTTGATAAACCCCAACTATACGCTTTATGATCATGGCGCAATATGTGAGCGCGATGGTTTGCGCGCCATTTTCCACAAGTGCATTAAAAATTCATATCTGGCGTCTGTAGCAGATGTTATTGAAACAAAAATTCATCGCGCAATCGGGGCGTACAAAAATGTGGCGCGGTTTATCGCGCCAGCCGAGTTTGTGAAAAATAAATTAGTGGAGAAGGGGATGGGTGGGAGAAAAATTGAAGTAGTGCCGTTACCAGTTACACCCTCACCTGGCCTTCGGCCACCCTCTCCCATAAAGGGAGAGGGAATACAGCAAAATTCCCCTCCCTCGGTGGGAGGGGTTAGGGGAGGGGGAATGGATTATATTCTTTATGCCGGACGGCTGACGCAAGAAAAAGGGATTTATCTTTTGCTGGAAATTGCCAAGCAATTGCCAGAGATTAAGTTTAAGATTGCAGGAATAGGACCAGAAGAAAAAAATCTTGCGCTACAAGTTACACGTTACAAGCTACACAACGTTGAGTTGCTGGGATTTGTGGAAAAAGAAAAACTTCAGCAAATAATTGTAAGGGCGCGAATTATCGTTGTGCCGTCGCTTTGGTATGAGCCGTCGCCCTATGCCGTGCTTGAGGCCATGGCGCAAGGCAAAGCAGTTATTGCCTCGCGTATTGGCGGGATTGAGGATTTGATTGAGGATGGAGAAACAGGGGTTTTGGTCGCCCCCCCCACCCTTCCTCCCCCCACAAGTGGGGGAGGATTGAGGAGGGGGGTTTGGGTTGACACAATTAAAAAATTATGGCACGATGAGGCATTGCTGAAAAAGATTGGCAAGGCCGCGCAGGAGTGGGTTTTGCGCGCGCATAATCCGGAAAAACATTATGAAAAAATCATGGAAATATACGGTCGGGTTATTCGCTATTAGTTATTGGTTATTAGTGAACCCGGCATATGCTTTGCCTGAAATCAAGTCTACTTTTCCGCGCACGGCGAATTATTTTTTGCACTGGACTATTTCTGATCAAGAAGCGCAGGAACTTTCCAAATTTGATCTTTTGATTTTGGACGCGGAGGCGCAAGAGCGCAGCCGGCCGCAATTGCAGGAGTTGCGCAAGCTTAATCCCAACATCATAATTTTAGCTTATGTTCCGGCCGGGGAAATTCGCCGTGATGTTTCTTCGCTTGCGCAAATCGCGCCCTTGCGCTACAAGCTTGGTACAAGCGTGCCTGACGTTTGGTATCTTAAAGACGCCGCGGGCGAGCGCCGTTCATTTTGGCCCGGAACTTGGATTGTCAACATAACAGGGGAGTGGAACGAATACCTTCCGCAGTTTGTCGCGCAAAATATTTTAAACACCGGACTGTGGGACGGAGTTTTTTATGACAATGCTTGGGATGAGATTGTGCATTTTGCCCGTGGGGTTCCGGATGTCAATGGTGACGGCGCGCAAGATGACGCGCAAGAAGCCAATAAAAAATGGCAAGCCGGATTGCGCGCGATTTTTGCCAACACTGCGGCGCTTGTTCCGGATAAATTTGTGATGCAAAATGACGGAGTAATTTACGCGCCGTCTGTCCATGGCGTACTTTTGGAAAATTTTCCACGCAAAGGATGGAGCCGCTACACCCAAGATATTAAAACTATTCGCACGCGCGCCCTTCAACCGGCCATTCCAATTTTGAATGCCACAACTTTTAATACCGGCGCGCGCGATGATTTTCGCGCAATGCGGTTTGGGCTGGCAAGCGCTCTTGCCAGCGACGCGTTTTACAGTTTTGATTTTGGCGATCAAGACCATGGTCAAACTTGGTTTTATGATGAGTACGGGGTATTTTTGGGGGAAGCAATTGGGCCCTCACCCTACCCTCTCCCCAGGGGAGAGGGAGATCGCAGATCGGGTGAGGGGATAGTGCGGCGGGATTTTGAAAAAGGAATTGTGCTGGTTAATCCAACTGAAAAAGCGCGCACGCTTACGCTTCCAATTGAAGTGGAAAAAATTCGCGGTACGCAGGATTTGAAAATAAATAACGGTACAATTACGCGCGAAATTTTAGTAGACGCGAATGACGGCCTTATTGTTTTGCGCCCATTGCAAACTATTTCCGGAGCGCCGTTTGAAAACGGAGTATTCGCGCGCGTGTTTTCCGCCAAAGGCGGATCCGCCTCGGGCGGAAATATATTCGAAGCAACTCGCGTCGGATTTTTCGCGTATGATCGAACCGAGCGCAGTGGAGTGATTATTGCCAGCACGGATATGGACGGCGATGAAAAAGTTGAAAAAATACGAAAAGGGGATAGGGGGGAAATGACTGTGCAATTTGAAAGCGGAAAGCGAACTATTTTTTTGCCATTTGGACAAAATTGGAAATCAGGAATAAGCGTTGCGCTGGGAGACACAACCGGAGATGGGGTAAAGGAAATTATTGTTGGCAGCGCCGGGCAAGTGCGAGTTTATCGCGCGGATGGGACATTACTTGTGCCGCCATTTTTTCCATTTGGCCCGCAGTATAAGGGCGCGGTAAATGTGGCAGTAGGGGATTTAAATGGCAATGGCGATACGGAAATTGTGGTTGGCGTTGGCGTTGGCGGTCCGCAAGTGCGCATTTTTAACAGCAAGGGCAAATTGCTTTCCGGCGGATTTTTCGCGTATGATCCGCGTTTTCGCGGCGGAGTGCAGGTTTCCGTAGGGGATATTGATAATGATGGCAAAGCGGAAATTGTGACTGGGCCAGGGCCAGGCGGTGGGCCGCAAGTGCGGGTGTTTTCCGCCAGAGGCGGATCCGCCTCTGGCGGAGACGGTAGTCCGCCAGGATTTGCCGTACTGGGAAGTTTTTTCGCCTTTGACAAAGCCAGTCGCGCCGGCGCCACCCCGATTGTGACGGACATTGACGGGGATGGTAAAAATGAGATAGTGGTGGTGACGAAGGAGATATTATAATGCCAATATACGAATTTCATGCCAATCTACAAATTGCGAATTTGTATTTGTAGATTTGAATAAGATTTGTAAATTTGCATTGTAGTTATGCAACTTGTTTGTCAGCATGACCCAAATAACCCTGATCACTTGATTTGCGAATCAAAAGGGTCTTCAGTGTGGAAAATCGCGCTATTGGCGCTACTTTTTGGAATTATGATTTTGAGCATTGTGCTGGCTTGGCGCATGAAGTTACCCGATCGTAGCGCGGCACTTTATGTGCCGCTAAGCGGGCAGAAATTTCCGTCACTGAGTGATGGCGCTGAAAATCACTCAGTGACGATTGATGATCTGTCAAAGACGCCCGTCTCTATAGAGACGGTGATTCCAACCCTTGAAACCGAAGCCCTATATTATTCCAAAGAAGGCGAGCAATTGGGCCGCGGGACTTGGCCGCTAAAAGCCGGGGAGACCACCAAATTAAAGGTGTTTTTGAAAATAAAGGGAAGCTCAGCTTCCGTAGCTACGGAAGCTGAGCTTCCGGATATCGTGATTACCGGTCGCCTTGCTCCAAATGTGCAATGGACTGGATTTGCGCCGATTGGCAAAGGTTTGACTTATGAGCCAGCAACACGAATTGTGCGTTTTGTGCCTGGGGATAACTTAGTCGCGGTATTTGAAGTTGCAATTACCCCAACTTTGTCGCAAATCCAAGAAAAAAATCTGGTTATTTTGGAATCCGTGCGGTTACAAGTAAAAGGGCAAAATGAGATATGGCTTCCCAACACAGCACTAAGTGCGGTACAATAGTGTACATCACTGAGTGATGTACAATGCAAGTCACTGAGAGCTGTCGTACGCGACATCTCTCAGTGACGGAACCCTCAATATGCGCAAAGTACAATTTGTCCTAGAGAATTTTTACCATATTTTCAATCGGGGAGTTGATAAACGGAATATTTTTGAAGATCAAGCGGATTATCGGCGTTTTTATGCGTCGATGTTTTTGTTTAATAACTCTCTTTTTATACCCAGTACAGGCCGGGAAACCTCAGTTTTTACACGCACATCACTGAGTGATGTGCAATCCGATGTACATCACTCAGTGATGGACGAGCCACGGGAACTATTGGTGCGCATAATAAGCTTTTGCCTAATGCCTAATCATTTTCACATGCTTTTAGAGCCATTGGTTGAAAATGGCATTTCTAAGTTTATGCACAGGTTTACTATGGGGTATGTTAAATATTTTAATAAGCGATATAAACGCACAGGAGCGTTATTTGAAGGGGAATTTAAAGCGGTTTTGGCTAAGCGCGATGCTCAATTTGAGCATTTACCGCGCTATATACACTTAAACGCGCTGGATTTGGCTGATCTGAAGTGGCGTGACGGTAAAGTGGAGGATTGGAATAAAGCGTTGGGATTTTTAGAACAATATCCGTGGTCGTCACACCCAGTATATATTGGAAAATCACAGCCATTGCAAGTGGTGGAGCCCGGAGTAATGTCGCAGATATTTGACACCCCGGAAAAATATTTGAGGTTTTTGAAAGGATGGGCCGGGCGGGAATTCAGCACGGATCCATCACGGAGAGATGTCGCGTACGACAGCTCTCCGTGATGGGGATTGTACATCACTGAGTGATGTACAATTTTGTGTCACCCAGTGCTGTGCGCAGTACAACACTGGGTGACGGATTCCGTCACTGAGAGATGTCAATTCTGACAGCTCTCAGTGACTTGCGATGTACATCACTCAGTGATGTATAGGGTTATCCACTGGGAGGGGTGGGGAAATTGTGCTATAATATTTAAAAGGAAAAGATTCCACGCCTGTGGATATCTTTGTCAATTTAATTAAAAGCTTAATTTTTAAGCAATATGTCACAGTTCTCTTCGTTCTCATTTAATCTTAATACCATTTTCGGTCGGGAACCCCGCTTAAGTTTTTCAAAGAAAAATTTTGGCGGGCTTTTTTTGATTGCCGCGCTTATTGTGGCCGCAATCTTTATCGCGCCGCAGTTAAGCCGCGCAGGCGTGCCAGTTTATAGCGGCGGCGGACCGCCAAATGGCCAGTCATTTGCGCCCCCAGATGCGCTAATAGATATTAACGCTAATGAGGCGATGGTTGGCGCTTCGGTCAACCAAAGCAGTGTTACGCTTTTGGAATGTACTGGCGCGACCGAGCCGACTTCTTGTCCGGGTACGACCGGAACAACTCTTTGTACTGGAGTAACACTTGGTACCGGATCAAACGGAGCTAACACACGCATTGTGTGCGATCACGCTCCGCTTGGCACGGAAAGAGTGTATCGTTTTAGTGTGGATACTGCCGCGGTAACCGCATCTACTGGTCAGGGCGCGGCAAGCAATCGCATTTTCAAGACCGGTTCATTTACCGGTGGCACCAATACCACCCTGCCCACAATAATGGGAACAGTGCCGACTCCAGGTTCATTTGATGTGCCGACCAATACAAAAATTTTTGTGGAGTTTCCTATGGGACCGGAAGGAAATATGCTGGCCGACAGCTCGGTAAATTCCGTAACTTATCAAACTGCCAATGATACTAATCTGAGTTTGAAATCCGTAAGCTCCAGCGGAGGGTTGGGCAGTGAGGTTTGCGTGACTGGCGGGTGTACCCTGGCTTGGGATGCCATGGCGCGCCGGCTTAAAGTAACACCAGCCGCGGTACTTTTGGCCAGCACTGATTACGATTTGTGCGTGCGTAGCCGGGTGCGCAATTCATCCGCGCAAAATCTAGCTGGTGACTATTGCGCGCATTTCCGCACCGGCGCCGGGGCAGACACCACTGCTCCTGCTCTGCGCGCAACCGCCCCGCTTAGTCCGGCCAGTGGCGCAACCGGCGTATCCCGCTTTGTTTCCAGCATGGATATTGCATTTTCCGAAGCAATTGATCCATCAACTTTGAATGTTGGGGCTGGAGGCACTGGCTTGGGACGCACTTTCTCCATTTATGGCGATCAAGATTCCAGCAGTACGCTCAATGGCGCTGAATCTGCATTTGATGCTGATCTGGTGAGCATGGTTTACGATCCTGGACAAAAAACCGCGCGGCTCACTTTAAAAGGAGGCGCGCTTCCGGCTAGCACCCGTTTATGTTATTTGTTTATAACTAATGGCGTGAAAGATCTGGCTGGGAATGCTTTAGCCGCCAGTTCAAATCAATGTTTTACCACTGGCAATGACACGGATACGACCGCGCCAACCTTGCTTTACGCGGACGCGGACAGCTTTAAGCTTATCGCGCATTTTTCCGAACAAGTACGCGCTGCCAGCGCGCTCAATTCGGATGATGCTTTAAATCCGGCTAACTATAGCATGGAGTGTCCAGTCGGGGTGGCGACCAACTTAACCGGAAAAACCTTAATTTATCACCCGGATTTCAAAGAAGTGGAAATTCAGGGATTAGGGTTGCAAGCTGGACAAAGCTGTCGGCTAACAGTAGGAACCCCGCTTAAAGATTTGGCTGGCAACACCTTTTCCGCAACCACCAATGTGGCAAACTTCACAATTCTAGATCCCACGGTTTCCGGAGGAAATCTGGGCGGGAGCGGTTCAACCGAGGATTTCATGAGCGGCACCAACTTTGCCGAGTTTTGGGAAAATCCGCAACGGTGTTTCCCGCGCGCCCAAGTTACCAGCGCCGCCACAACCGTAGAGTGTGAATTTCCAGTGCCGCAGGCCCTGACCACTAATGCTACATTTTTACTGACTTTCCCGTCTGGATTTACCGTAACATCTGCTGATGATGTGGCTACTTCCTCGTCGTTTACCAATGGCGACTTAAACGGGCCGGGGCCGGGCATTACCACAATTTCCGGAGTTGTCGCGGATAATGCCGCTGGCACCGTAACCGTAACGATTGCGCATGCCCTCCCCGCTATGGGTTCTGCTGATCGCATGCGTTTTGAGCTTACTGGCATTACTAATCCCACCAGTCCAGCCACTGACGCGCGCATCTCTGTCATTGTAAAAGATAATAATGGCGTCAAAGTCGGACAAACCATTCAAGCCGCGCCGTTTAACATTGGGCAGGCCGGCGCGCTTTCCATTTCCGGATCAGTTTATAAAGACAGCAATAACAACGGAACTAAAGATGCTGGCGAGGGTATAAATAGCGTGCGCGTATTTTGCGATCCGGATGGCTCATTTGGAACCGGAGTGATGGCCGGTCACCAAGAAGTCGCCACTTCCGGAAACGGCGGTTGGACTATTAATGGCGTATCTGCCGGACAGTATAACTGCAATTTACCGCCAGATCCGGTGAATTTTGCGGATCTGAACGGCGCGAATTTTTTCCAGAAAGTAACGCTTGCGGACGCCAACAAAACCGGGGTGGACTTTAAGTTTGCGGATCTTTCGTTAACTGGCGCGACACTCACGGCAAATATCAGTGGCGGTCCGGCCTCCACGCAAGTAGATGTGTTTTGCAATGCCGGCGCGTTTGATTACCAGTTTGCCGCGCCGATTACCAAAGTTGTTACGCTTGATGGCAGTGGCGCCGGAACCGCAACCCTGAAACTTCAGCCCGGTAAAACCTATGACTGCGGCATGGGGCCGCACTTGCAGTCCGCCGCGTTTGCCGGAGGGCCGCCACCAGTGCCAACTTTCAGTTTCATGCCTCCGCAAAATCAGCGCGTGGTAGTCCCGGCCGCTGGCAATCCGTCAGCCATTACCTTTGCGCTGACCAATGCCAACCTGACCATTTCCGGCAGTGTAGTGGATGGCAGCAATGCCGGCATTGCCAATGTGTTTGTGCATGCTGACCCGCTGGGTTGTTTTGACGCAACCACCGGCGCGTTTATGCAGTGCCAAGGTTCATTTGCCCAGTCCAAATCCGACGGTACCTTTACCTTAAATGTTGGACCCGGAACTTATATTGTTGGCGCGGACGGTCCAGGGCTTCCACCTTCAACATTCCAAACAGTTAATGTGTCCGGATCCAATGTTACTGGCGTTATACTAAAGATGGCAAAATCTTCCGTAACCATTGCGGGACAAATTCTGGATGAGTCCGGAAACGGCATTCAATACGCGCATGTCAGCGGCGAACGCATTGCCACAGGCGGAACTTGCGCAAGCTTTACGCCAATGGGCGGATTTGCGGACTCGCCAACGGACGGTTCTGGCAATTACACGCTATATGTGGCCAATGGCACTTGGTGTTTGCGCGCCTTTGCCCCGGCCTATGGCCAAGTCGGTACTAAAACCGTGGTAATTTCCAGCGGTACTTCCGCGACCGGACAAAATATACAAGCCACAGCCGCGGATTACGGGACAATTTCAGGAACCATAACCAAGGCCTCTGCGGCGGTAAACGGCGCGTTTGTCAATTGCTTTAGCCCAACTGCCGGCGGCGGCAACCACGCGCAATCCGGAACTGACGGAACCTTTTCCATGAAGGTCAAAGCCGGCGCAAGTTACAACTGCGACGGATTCTTGCCTGGCGCTGGGCCTTTGACTGCATCCCAGTCCAACTTTACTGTAACTGGCGGCGCAACCTCTACTGTGAACATGTCTATTACTGGGGAGCCGGGAACTGTAAATGTCACCGTTACCGGCATTACTGACGCGTTTGTGGATGTGCGCAACTCAAGCGGGCGCGGATCAGGCACCAGCCAAAACAGCAGCGGCGTCTACAGCATTAAAGTCCCGGCCGGCACTTACACGGTGCGCGGCGGCGGACCAAAATACGGTGAGCTTTGCGCGGGACAATCCGTAACCGTTACTGCTGGTGGAACGCATGCCATAACCTGCGCTCCGCCTTCTACTTTGCGCACGGTTACTGGACAGATCACGGATGGTACGAGCAACGTGCCGGGCGCCTCGGTCACCTTTACTTCTTCTGCCGGCAAGATCTTTACGGCTACCACTGGCAACCAGACCGGCAGCAATGACAACTTAAGCTCCGCTAACATTCCGGACGGCACCTATACGGTTACAGTATCAAAGCAGGGCTATGCGCCGGCTTCTACCTCGGCCACAGTTTCCGGAGGTAACTTTGATTTCGCGAGCGCGGTAGCCATGACGCCAACAACTGGTACCAGCGGAGATGATGTGAAAATTCAAGTGCAAGCTGACAGTACGGCTTATACCGGTACCGCAACCGTGGTGGCAACTTCCAGCACTGGTACAACTGTAGTAGGATCAATTGATAAAACCACCGGCATTGCCACTATGGACTTGTCCAATGGCACTTGGACCGTAACAGCCATTGGAGACAATGGCAAAAAAACTACCAGCGCCTCAACTATTACGGTTACTAGCGGTGACTTTGTCGGACCGGATAGTGGAACAGTGGATGAAACCTTGTCGCTGGCCACTACAATTTCTGGCTACAGCGCGGCCAGCGAATCTGAAACTCTGGCGCTTTCCTCAGGCGGATTGCTCAAGTTTGAAGGACTCGCGGTTGGCGGAACTTCTCCGGAAATCAACATTCCTTCCTCCACTCTTTCCACTACAGACTCTTCAACCGGCAAAGTGGAAATGGCAACTGATCCTACTTTAGCCGGAATTGACCCAGGTACAAACCAGAATTTCGTGGGTACCAGTGGCTATGATATTACACCAAAAGACGCGAATGGCAATCCTATTAAGGACTTAAATGGCAGTGTGACAATTACCATTCCGTACACGGACGCCAATGTAACGAGCGCCAGCGTATCCGAGTCAACGCTGACTATTGGATCATTTAATACCACGACCCAGAGCTGGGAAACCTTCTCCACCACGATAGATACTACCAATAACTTGTTGATTGCCGAGATAACTCACTTCTCCAGTTTTGGAATTATCGGTGGAGTCTCAACTGCCGCGTCCAGCGGCGGCGCGGTTGGAGATCTTACAGCGCCTGCCCCAGCCACGAATGTGAAACTGACTGTGCAGGCCTCTCCGGCAAAAGTTACCGTTACCTGGACTGATCCGACTGATTCAGATTTTCGGAAAGTAGAAATACTGCGCAATGACGGCAATGGCGGTGAAGTAAGCGGAACATCTTTGGCAACGGTTGCCGCAGGAGTGCAAAAGTATGATGATACAGAAGTGACCTCTGGCAAGACTTATAAATATATTTTAAAGAGCAGAGATACCAGCAATAACCAAGGACTTACTGCTGAATATAGCGTAACTGTAACCGCGGCTGCCTCTGCGACTTCAGGCGGCGGTGCGGGCACCACAACTACGGCGCCGACAACAACAACTACCACTGCGCCAGCCACCACAACTACTACAACCACAACAACCACAACCGCGCCGGCCGCAACCGCGGCCCCGGTGGCAGTAGTGATTCATGACCCGTCCAAACTGGACGCGCTTCTTACGGCCTTGAGCGCAACGCGCAGTACATCGGAAGAAGCCAAATACATGCCGCTTATCAAGTCTGACGCGATTGCCTTTAAGGTGGGGCTCACTGCGGAGCAAGAAGCCACGATTACGAATTTCGTAACTTATGGCGCTTCAGACAAGACGGTCAAGCTCGGAGCAGGGGAGCGCCGCGCGGTGATGCGTGATTACCTGGAAACCGTGGGACGCGGCAATGTGAACTGGGATGATGTGGAGCGCATGACTAAAGGCGAAAAGCCGGTTTCGCGCAATCTTGAAAAAGAACGGGCGCAAGTTGGCGTAGCGCTTAAAGTCTTCGTGAAGATTTATGGCCACAGCCCGGTATTCTCAGATGCCAAAGAAGATTTGGCTTGGAACACTTTGCTTTATCGCATTCGCTTTACCCGCGATCTAACTGTGGAAAAAGAAGGTATTGTAGAGTTCCGCGCGACTTATGGCCGTACCCCGAAGAGTACCATGGATTGGGCAACTGTCAGGGTGTTGGGATATGTGAAGTAAATTCCACCCTCACCTGGCCTTCGTCCTTCCTCTCCCTTAGGGAGAGGGTTGGGGTGAGGGTCAAGCACACAAACAAACAAGGCCGGCTCTTCCCGAGCCGGCCTTTGGTATGCTACAATAACAGGAGATGTATGCGAGTTATTATTATCGTCGGAATTATCACTTATTTGTCATTTACCGCGCCTGCGGCGTTTGCCGTAATTGGCCCAGAGCCCTCAGCCGGTACCCCTACGGATTATAACGCGCCTTCGCTTCCATCAAATGTGAAACTCGTGAGCGACGGAGTGAAGGTAAGCATAACATGGACTGATCCGCCGGAGGCGGATTTTTATCGGTTGGAGTTTTTGCGCAATGATGGAGGGGATACGGAGGTTACTGGCAATGTGCGCGGGCGCACGGCAAAAGGAGTAGAGCGATATGAAGATGCTGAGGTTGTCTCCGGGCAATCCTACAAATACCGTTTGCGGGTAAGTGATTTGTATTCCAACACCCGTTTATCTGACGAATATTCTGTTGCCGTGGTTGCCCCAGCTCCAGAGTCAACCGTAACTACCGCGCCTGCTCCCACAACTATTACTGCCCCAGCTGAAGTTGCCGCTCCTCCAGCTTCTCTTACGTTACCTACGCCATCCACTCCTTCCGCTGCCTCTACACCAGCTGAAGAGTTGCGAGGAGGGACATTTGCGTACGGTTATGCCCGCGTGCGCGCGCTTTCCACTGAGCAGGGACTGGCTAAAGCGTTGGCGGCGCATTTAGAAAGTGCGCTTCCGGGAGTATTTAATCGTTTGTTTCATCAAAGCACCGTAAAGTCCAAATCATGGTGGTATACTTATGTAAATGCTTATGTGTATGGAGGTTATACTTTTGATGAAATTGTGCGCGCAGTGAAACTTGGCGGCAAAGTTGTGCACCCTTCTATCCCGGCTTCATCCTGGCGCGGATCGGCAGATTATCAAACCTACATTGCAAAATAATTACTCTTTGAATGTCTGGCATCTACTGGCGCTAGCTACTGGCACATTACTACCAAACGAAAAGCCAATGCCTTGCTGGGGTGCAAATAAGGGCACCTAAAGCGATGGTGTTTATATCTTGCGCTGTCTGGTTCGGTTTTTTAGATATCGTTCAACAGCTTCTTTTGAAGTTAACCAATCCCTCCCTTCTTTATGTGCTTCCAGTTTTCCTTGTCTTGCCAATAAATTTAGATATTTGGCAGAAAAAGGAGTGCTTTTAGATATTTTAGTTAGCGAAACAAACTTTTCCTGTTTTGTGGTTGCGGGAGTTAGGGTCTTTAGATAAATATCTATGGTGCGCTCTACAGATTGAGCGATAAATTTTATCAGTGGGTCATATTTGCCGCTATCTGCTTTGTCCAGTACGTCATAATATTTTTTGCGATCATTTTTTAAAATAATAACTAGTGGGTAGCCATACTGCATTAGTAACAAGTTCATTGCAAGCCGCGCTGTCCTGCCATTGCCGTCAAAAAATGGATGGATGTGTACTAATTTGTGATGCAGTAAAGCAGATAACTCAATAATGTCCATTTTGCCTTTTTGTGCGTTGAGCCAGTTAATTAAGTCACGCATTTTGTGCGGCACTTGCAGAGCATCGGGAGGCGTATGTTTTGCCCCGCCAATAATTACATTCGCATTTCTATATTTTCCGGCCCACTCCCTATCGGTTTCTTGGATAATAATTTGGTGCAAATTTCGTATGGACATTTCAGAAATAGTGTGCTTTTTATCTTTATCTATCAGGTCGTACAGATATTCAAGAGCGGCGTGGTGATCTTTTGCCTCCAAATGATCTTTTAAGGGTTTCCCTTTTATTGTTATGCCCTCGTTGATTACCAAAAAAGTCTCTTTTAAAGTTAAAGAGTTTCCTTCAATCGCATTGGAGTTATAGGTCATTTCAATTTGAAATTTTTCCCGAAGTTTTTGTACAGCAGATTTAGGCAGGGGGCGGAGTTTGTTGAGTTTGGCCAGTTTTTCTTCTAAACGGGCTTTTACAATTGACGATAAATATGCCATAGAATGCCTAATATGGTTTAGTTGAGTATTTACAGTATACCATATTAGGGATGTAAAATATAAGCAATCGCCGCTCACTTTTATTTGCCGTCATCCTCCTTTTTCTCCCCCTTGTCCAGCGCAGCTGGGTTAGGGGAGTAGAGTTTGTTTTTTATTTTCCACTGACCAACATACTGTCCAACCCCGGTTGTGGATAACTTATTTTTTACTTTTGGCCGCTTTTGCGACCAGGTGAGTAAACTTTCAAAAGCAATGCGGTAGCGGCCGCGCACCACCACATATCTTAACTCGCCGGTCTTAATTGCCCGGCGTATTGTTTTTTGTTCAACCCCGAAGAATTTAGCCGCTTCGGAAACGCTTAGGCGAATCATCTGCATAGATATGATACGAATCTACAAATTATAGGCGAATCAACAAATATGCGAATCAACGAATTCGTATATTCGCAGATTCGTCAGATATTCGCTGATTCGTATCATGATAAGTCCACTATATCGTAGACTTAAACACTTGTCAAGCCCTGTTTTCCTTGCGTTTATTCCCATTTAAGGGTATATTTACTGTAAGTTTTTACATATAAGGTGTCTTCTCCCATGCAAAACTTTGAGGATCAATTGCTTGTACAGCAAGTTGCAGATAGTAAAGATCATGCGGCTTTTGCTGTTCTTTACAGTAGATATCAAAAGAAAATCCATGATTTTCTTTTATTCAAGCTTGCTCGTAAAGAAGATATTGAAGATATCTCATCGCAGATTTTTTTAAAATTGTGGGAATACCTTATTGATGGCAATAAGCGGCAAATCCACAATTTGCGCGCGTTTCTCTATAAATCTGCGCGTAATGCAGTAGCGAATTTTTACCGAGCGCAGGGACATATGCCAAAACCTGTGGAATTGGATGATCCTGATGAATATCTTGAAATTTCGGATGGGCGCGAAGATACCTTGATAAAATTGCTTAAATCGCAAAGTATTGATGAGCTCACCGCCTGCGTTCAACAGATCCCGGAGTCTTATAGAGAAATAATTGCTTTAAGATTTTTTGAAGAGCTGGAAATAAATGAAATAGCCGAGATTACCGGGAAAACAATAGGAAATACAAATGTACTTATCCACAGAGGAGTTCAATCATTGCGCAAAATAATGTTGCCAAAAATGGAACAATATGACAACCAAGGAATATAAAGCCATAACGCAGGCACTTAAAAAAGTCCCGCACAGCCCGCAGTGGCAGTCTACCTTGGACCCGGAAGTCGCGGAGCGGATGCGGGCGCGGGTAATGGCTTTTGTAATGGAACATGGGGGCCAGCCGTCAAAACAGTTGAGCTTTATTCAAAAACTCCGCATGAATTTGAATATCACGGCCCGTTTGGTGCCGCAAGGTTTTGCCTATGGTTTGGCGCTTTTCGCGCTTTTGTTCGGTTCCGGAGCTTTTGCGGCATATGCCCAGCGCGCGCTTCCGGGGCAAACCCTGTACGGGGCAAAAATCGCTTTAGAGCAGACCCACGCGCGTTTTGTGTCTAATCCTGCTGATCGGGCGCGGGTGCAAATGGAATTTGCCGGCCGGCGTTTGGAAGAGGCCAAAGCTGTGGAATCTCAAGAGCAGGTTACTGAGGCAATTAAGCGATTTTCAAAAGATGTTAAGCAAGCCAAGGAAACCTTAAAGCAGGCCTCGGATCCGGTTCAAATTAAGGCCGCCCAGCAAGAAATTACGGAAAAAGCCCAGGAATATGAGGTGAAATTGGCGGAAACCAGAATGAAACCAGTGCGCGAGGTAGGTGTTGCCGCGATTCCTGTTGTAGATAAAGAAATGCAAGAGGCGGAGGATGCGTTGAAAGAAGTGGCAGAACCACAGAAAATTGACACAGATAACACAGAAGAAGATGAGCTGTTGAAAGATGGGGAAGTTGGGTTGTAGTGATACCCTCCCCTTAGGGTAAGGGGAGGTAGGAGGGGTTACGAACCGTGCACGAGACTCATAACTCACCCTACCCTCTCTTACCTTAAGAGAGGGAAAATGCTGTCCACAGTTGCGCCAGTTCTTTGATAAGGTATACTAGTTAAATTTCCATGCTGTCTGTGAGACATGATATTTCGCATTCCACCCTCACCAGGCCTACGGCCTCCCCCTCCCTGAGGGAGAGGGTTGGGGTGAGGGACTGTGCATAAATTTGAGTGCGTCCCGCGTCCGCGGGATTCACTCAATGTTGTGCGTATAAATGGAGGATATTTAAAGGTCGTTTTGCGCTTTGCGCGAAAAATGTTCTCAAGCATAAAGTCAATAATCAATAAATTAGTAAAAGAATAATCAAATTATGAATAACGCATTCGTATTTGGGAAGAAAGCGTTTACTTGGACAGTAGTGGTCGCAACAATCGCGTGGGCAATGTCCGCGGCGTTTATTGCTATACCTCTTACTGCCAAGGCAGCGACTTTGACTGCGGGCGACCTTATCGTCGGTACTGCATTGTCATCTTCCGGCCCAGGCCGCCCGGTTTACTACTATGGCGCTGACGGCAAGAAGTATCTTTTCCCTTCTTCAAAAACCTATAATTCCTGGTATGGTACCAGCTTTACGGCTGTAAAAAACCTTACCCAGGCCGAAGTTGACGCGGTCCCGGCCGGCGATAAAAATACAACCGCCAAACCGGGAGCCTGCGTGCAATTCGTAAACGACAGCGTACTCTATGTAGTTGACGGATCATCCCGCCGCGCAACGGACGCCACTACCTGCCCTTCGGCAGATGTGCTTTCCATTCCGGAAGGATTCCGCGCAAACTACTCCGCGGGAGCGGCTTGGAGCGGTGAGCGCACAGCCCTTGGAACCTCTGCCAACCTTGGCACAGTTCTTGGCTCTGGCACAGTGGCAACCACCCCGGCAACAACCGGTGCGCTTACAGTAGCGCTTGCTTCAGACAATCCAGCTGGCGCGGTAGTTCCGCAAGGAGCTTCTTCCGCAGTGCTTCTTAAGGTTAATATCACTGCAGGCGCAACAGCGCAGACTGTTACTGGTCTTACTGTAAAAGCAGTTGGCGTTGGCGCCGCAGCTGATCTGAGCAATGTCTATGTCTATGAGGGAGCTTCTCGGCTTACCTCCGGACGCACGCTTGCCAGTCAGACTCGCTCAACCGAGTTTGGCAACCTGAATTTGAGTGTTGGCGCAAATTCAAGCCGCATGCTCTCAATTGTGGCTGATATCTCTGCAACCGCAATTGCCGGAGACACTCATGCAATGCAGGTAACCACACTGGCAACCACAGCTACAGTTTCTGGTCTTCCTTTGTCTGGAAATACGATTTCAATTGGTTCGCAAGATGTTTCCGCAGTGCAGACTGCAAACGGTACTGCTCCAGCAAACCCGACTATTGGCCAGCAAGCCGCTCCTATCTCTGAATTCCGGCTTACTGCTGGTGTTAATGATGCAGAACTTCGCCGCATAACAGTTACCATTGGTGGAACTGTTACAGTGGCCGATCTTTCTGCCTTCACCTTGTGGCAGGGCGGAGTTAAGATTGCTGATGGCACTCTTTCCTCAGACCGTGTCACCTTTGATCTGGCCTCCGCGCCATTTACGATGCCGCAAGGAGTCCAGCGCGTCTTTACGATCAAGGCCAACGTGGGCGGACGCTCAGGTCGCACAATTATCACCTACGTTGACTCTGTCTACCCAACAGATCTTCTGGCGACTGATAAGCTCTACGGCTATGGCGCAACTGTGAACTTCGGCGCAGACACCACTTGTGATGCAACCGAATTCTGTTCATCAACAACTGGCGTAACTGTAACAACTCAGGGCGGCAAAGTAACTGTGGCCTTTAATGGTCCAGCCGCTTCAGATGTGTCAATCGGCGCCCAAGACGCTCCGCTGTTCAAGCTCTCGCTTAGCGCGGCAGATCAGGCAGTTGAAGTTCGTCGGCTGGCAATCAGTTTGGATGGTACAGCGGCACTTGATGAGATGTCTGATGACGACTCTGGCACACAGGTTAACTTCTTTACTGACATTAAGGTTAAGGACGCAGATACAGGTTCAGTGCTGATGGGCCCAGCGGAAATCACCGCAACTGGTGACGTAGTTGCAGCTCAGGCCTTTACCTTTACTGACTCCTGGAATCTTGATGCCGGAAAGACCCGCAACCTGCTCATTACCGCAGATGTTCGCAACACCACTGATGCTGACTTGGTGGATAATGGCTATCAAGTAACCTTGACGGCCTTTACCGCAACCTCCATTCGTGAAACCTCAACTGGCCAGTATTTGGCGGTCACGGATATCGTTGGGGGCGGAACAGCAATTGCCGGCAATACCATGACCGTACGCGCCAGCGCCTTAACAGTGAATATGGCCGCAGTTCCTGCGTCTGGTTCAACTGTAAAAGGTTCGCAGGGCGTGCAAATGGTGGGCTTTGCTTTTGTGGCAGGCATTTCATCTGATGTGAAAGTTACACAGATTGTGCTTGCTGGTGAAGGTAATGACACTGATCTTGCCTTTGGTGGTGATGGAACAGCAAATGTTGATGATCTTATCCTATCCGCAACGCTTTGGGATGGAACAACCCAGATTGGCGCGGCCAAGTCCCCAAGCTCAACAGGTACGCTTACCTTTGACAGCTTGCAATGGAATATTGGCGCAGGCCAGACCAAGCTTTTAGTGGCCAAGGTTAATCTTTCCACTACTTTGCTTGCCGGCGCGGTTGACTATGTCACTTTGGGTGTAAATGATGTGACTGGGCAGGATAAGGATTCCAACACCATTACTGAAACCAACAATGCCGCAAACGCCAATGGCGTGTCAAACTACTTGACTATCAATAGCGCAGGCACACTGTCGGTTGCCCTTGATGGCGACACCCCAGTATCAGCGCTTGTTGTATCTGGTACGCAGAATCAGACTATGGCTAAGGTGAAATTCACTGCGGCTCGCGAGAGCTACTTAGTCAAGCGGCTTCGTGTAGTGAACACCTCTGGCGGCGCATCGGATGACTTGGCAACTGCTGACGGCATGTTTACTGCTGTCAAGCTAACTTACAAGGCACAGGATGGCACAACTAAGACCAAGACAGGCGTCTTGTCTTCTGGCGTGGCCAATATCTCTGACCTTGATATGTATGTTGGAGTGGATAAGACCGAAGTGCTGACCATCTCTGGCGATATCTCGGATATGAACCAGGCCACGGGTCGCACCTCAGTGCTTACTCCGCGCCTTGGTCTTGACTTTGGTCTAGCAGGTGACACCAACTTTGAAGCAGTTGGCGTTGGTTCTAACAGCTCGCTGACCTTGGGTACAGATGTTACCGCAGGTACGAGCTTTACCAATGACCTTGGCTCACAAGATGCTGATGTGGTAGGAAATACCATGTCTGTAGTGAAGTCCAAGCCAACCGTAACGCTCGCGGCTTCCTCGCCATCTGGCGCGGCAGTTCCGGGTCTAAACGAAGTGCTGCGCTTTACTGTGGCGGCTGATGCCGCAGGCGATGTTGAGCTTGCGCGTATCACCTTTAAGGTGAACTCCACTGACAACAATGGTTCAACTGCGACTGACTGGAACCAGCCCGGCGAGAATAGCGCGGACACGGCTTGCACGATTCTAACTCCGGGTACGGCTTGCGACACAGATACCGCAGGTGTGCTTGATGTGACCAACTTCCACGTCTATGAGTCAAGCGACCTCAATACTGAAAAGCTCGGTTCATGGGTGCTCTATGACTCAACCGGTACGGATGTAACCGCCTCTGAAGCAGTTGGTTTTGCTAGGTTGGACTTTACCACCAACCAAACCATTGCTGCCGGCTCTTCCAAGACCTATGTCTTGAAAGTTGACACCACTGGCGCGTCATCGGCAAACGATGATACCTTCCGTATGGATGTGGTTGGCGACACAGCACAGTTTGCTGGCGCTGCTGACTCAGCCACTAACGGCAATTTGGACACCACTCCTGAAACCGTGACCACCCTTTTGGGCTCTCGCTTTGCTTGGGGTGAAACGTCATCCAACTCCGTTGCGGCAACACGCAATGCTACCTCAACAGCTTCCACGTTCCTTACCGGCTACCTTGTCAAGAACCTGGATGTTACTGGCGGAACGCTCGTGTACTAATCTGAACTTGGTTTAGCGGTAGCGTATAACCGCGACAAAACCTCCCGATGGCCATCGGGGGGTTTTTGTTTTGTGATATAATCCGCGTAGCGGATTTCCCCGCGGCTTGCCGCGGGATCCCTGGAGGAAGGTCTGGAAACCCTCGGTTTCCAGAGGTATACTGGCGGCATGGCCCTCATCCGCACTCATCACAATGCCTATGACACGCACTACCACATTGTCTTTCCCGTCAAATACCGCAAAGCCCTGCTTCAAGATGAGATCCCGCTCGCGATTAGCACAATCGCGCAGGAAATCGCCCAAAGATATGACATTGAGTTTGAAAAGATTGGCACTGATCTCAACCACATCCACCTCCTGGCTTCATTCCCCCCCAAACTCAGCGGTTCAGAGGTGGTGCGGATCTTCAAGAGTATCACCGCCCGAGAACTCTTCAAGCGATTTCCTGCGCTCAAGAAAGACCTCTGGGGAGGGGAGTTCTGGAGCGATGGCTTCTATCTTTCCACGGTCAGCGAGCGGGGCAATTGGAAGGTGGTTGAGCAGTATGTGGCAAGCCAGGGAAAGACAATGGATACCCCGCCTCAGCTTCGTTTATTCACCTAGGGCCATGCCGTTGGTCATACCCCGCGGCTTGCCGCGGGGTTGTTGATTTGATAGCACAAAGATATTATGTCAGGCGCAGAAATTCGCACACGTTTCCTAACATTTTTTAAGGAGCGCGGGCATGTTATCGTGCCTTCGTCTTCGCTTTTGCCGGATGATCCGTCCGTGCTTTTGACTACTGCGGGAATGCAGCAGTTTAAAAAATACTATGTTGGGCTGGCAGATCCAATGCGTGATTTTGGTTCAAAAAATGCTACTTCAGTGCAGAAGGCCTTTCGCACCTCGGATATTGATGAGATAGGGGATGAGGCGCATCTGACATTTTTTGAAATGCTGGGCAATTTTTCCTTTGGCGGATATTTTAAAAAAGAAGCGATTGCCTGGGCGCATGAGTTCATTACCAAAGAAATGGGATTGCCAATTTCATGTGTGACGATATTTGAAGGTGAGGAAACCATTGGCGTGCCAAAGGATACTGAATCGCGGGACATTTGGAAAGCACTTGATCCTAGGATTAAGATAGTGGAGCAGGGGATGGAGGATGTATTTTGGGGGCCAACCGGATCTTCCGGGCCATGCGGACCAACTACCGAAATCTATTGCAAAAATGCCGCCGGGGAAGATATTGAGGTGTGGAATATCGTATTCAATCAGTTTTTCTTCAATGGTTCGCGTGAGGAACTATTACAAAAAGATGTAGTCGCCGGTCTTCAGCCGGCGGACAATACGGAACGCAGGCTAAAGCCTGCGACTACCAAGAAATTACAGAAGATTGCGATCCCCGGAGTAGATACGGGTATGGGCTTGGAGCGATTGGCAATGATTGCGCAAAAGGTTGCCACAATTTTTGATACGGATTTGTTTAGGCCGTTGATTGGAATGATAGTGTCGCCCTCACCTGCTCCGATCGGGGTCGGAGCACCCTCTCCCCGCAGTACTGCGGGGAGAGGGGAGGGTGAGGGAGAGATCAGCATGCGCTCTATTCGCATCATTGTTGACCATTTGCGTGGCGCGGTTTTTCTTATGGCCGACGGCGTGCGGCCTTCAAATGTTGAGCAAGGATATGTTTTAAGACGGGTAATTCGCCGCGCCATTCGACATGCCTCGCTTTTAAAATTGCCCCATGGTTTGCTTGCGCAACTTATTGGAAAGGTAGTTGATCTTTATGGCGCGGCATATCCGGAACTTGTGCGTGAGCGCAATAATATTTTGGCCGCGTTTGATGATGAAGAGAGAAAATTCGCGCGCACGATTGAACGGGGAATGGCGGAATTTGAGAAAATTGTGCATAACGCCCCCTCACATGGCCTACGGCCATCCTCTCCCCGAGGGAGAGGGGAGGGTGAGGGTCAACCGGGAGTTATCTCCGGGATTAATGCCTTTCACCTTTACGACACTTATGGTTTTCCGCTTGAGCTTACGGTTGAAATGGCTCACGAACGCGGGCTTAAGGTAGATGAAGAGGGATTTAAAAAGGCATTTGAAGAACATCAAGAAAAAAGTCGAGCAGGAATAACAGGAAAATTTGGCGGACATGGACTTATATTGGATACAGGAGAGCTTAAAGCCGCCAATGAGGTAGAAGTAAAAATTGTAACGCGCCTGCATACCGCAACACATATGCTCCACAAAGCGCTGCGCGGGGTGCTTGGTTTACATGTGCGCCAGCAAGGATCAGATATTACGGCGCAGCGTTTGAGGTTTGATTTTACGCATCCGAAGAAGTTGAGCGAATTAGAGATTAAGCAGATTAGCGAATTAGTTAATGAGAAGATTAAAGAGGATTTGCCGGTAACTTCAAAGGAAGAAACATACGAAGAGGCGATTGCGGAGGGCGCGTTGGCGTTTTTTAAACAAAAATATCCGCCGCGCGTGAAAGTATACTCGGTGGGCAATTTTAGTAAAGAAATTTGCGGCGGTCCGCATGTAACACATTCCGGAGAGATCGGGCATTTCAAAATCGTGAAAGAAGAATCAAGCGCCGCCGGCGTTCGTCGCATTCGGGCAGTAGTGGAATAATTAAAAAACGCCTGCCCCGACCACAGGCTGATGGTCGGAGAAGGCGATGTGCGTGTGCCCACGGAATGCCCTCTGGTGGAGGAACTTTTTTGCGCAGGTCATCACAACACACTCAGAACCTTACTCACTTTATGGCTGATGTGCTCAGATGTTTCCGCACACCTTAGTTGAGCGGCCTTCTTTAAGACGCGCGCCGCAAGTGCGCACGCCCAACACGCCGTGGCGCAGGCCTGGACTTTTTAGGGTCCAGCTGTTACCGGTCGGACTTATAGTTTGGAGTGCCTACTGCCCAGACTGCCACGCTGTGGTAAGGGTACCGAAAAGATCAGACTATTTGCGGCAAAAGATAGTATATGCGCAGACTTGTATTTTGTCAACACTGCGTCATTTGACGGGTACGCCTGGTATGGTATGCTGTTCTAATTAGATTATATTGCATGGAACAAACAGGACAAACCGCAACACCTTCTCCCAAAGACTTTATCATAACTGATGGGGTTGTTGAGGAGCTTTTGCCAGCCGCTAAATTCCGCGTGAAACTACTCAATGGACAGGAAATTTTAGCGCATTTGGCAGGGAAATTGCGGCTTCATCACATTCGAATATTGCCTGGGGACAAGGTAAAGCTGGAAATTAGTCCGTACGATCTAACAAAAGGGCGCATTACCTATAGGTATTAGTGGGGTGTGTTGACACATTTTAGGGGATTTGATAGACTAGAGTCAACTACAAAAATGGCTGAATTACACGATTTTGGGCAGTACTTCGAAACCACAGACATTGAAACACAGATACCACAGATAAATATTTAATTTCTGTGAGATCTGTGGATTTTTTATTCTGTGATTTTGCATTCTTATGAAGGTTCAAGCATCAGTAAAGCCACGTTGTAAAGATTGTAAAATGGTAAAGCGCCAGCGCCGATTGTTTGTGATTTGCAAGAATCCGCGCCATAAGCAGCGGCAAGGATAAATATGATACGAATCAACGAATGAACTGGCGAATCAACAAATATGCGAATTCGTATATTCGAAGATTCGCATAACATTTGTAGATTCGTATCACACTTATATGGCAATTCGCATCGCAGGAGTAGTACTTCCAGAAAAACAACTTGAGGTCTCGCTGACCTATATTTATGGCATTGGAGTCCCGCTTGCAAAAAAAATTCTGAGTCAGACAAAAATTGATTTGAGAAAGAAGCCAAAAGATTTAAGCGAACAAGAAGTTGCGGTGCTGCGCGAGACCATTGAAAAACAGTATCGGGTGGAGGGTGAGTTGCGCCGTGATGTCGGAAGCAATATTAAGCGCCTCAAAGAGATTGGTACGTGGCGCGGGATGCGCCATACGCGTCGGCTTCCGATTCATGGCCGCACCAAGACGAATTCACGCACAACTCGCGGAAACGTGCGCAAGACTATGGGAAGCGGACGCAAATCCGCGGCGGAAAAAACATAGTCTACGGATCTACTGATTTGCTACGGATTCTACGGATCTGTAGTATCAGTAGCCCATCCGTAGATTAGTAGTAATATTATGTCGGAAGAAATTACACAAGAAAAAATTACACCGGTGAAGAAAGTGACCCGCACAAAAGAAAAATTGCGGCGGCAGGTTCCGCGTGGTCGCGCCTACATTCAAGCAACTTATAATAATACGATTGTGACAATCACGGATTTAAATGGCGATGTGCTGGCCTGGTCCTCAGCTGGGCACATGGGTTTCTCGGGACCCAAAAAAGCAACGCCATATGCCGCCGCGCAGATCGTGCGCGAGGTAGCGCAAAAAGCCCAACCGTATGGAGTGCGTGAAGTATATGTATTTGTGAATGGGCTTGGAAGTGGACGCGAGTCAGCAGTGCGAACGCTCAATGCCGCAGGATTTCAAATTTTGGCAATAAAAGATATTACTCCGATTCCACATAACGGACCTCGCGCTCCAAAGCCGAGACGTGTATAAGATATGAGAATTACACTTGGACCAAAAGAGAAAAAAGAACGCCGGATGGGCGAGCGCCTTGGGCTTAAAGGCGATCGCTGTGCCGGACCAAAATGTGCCGCGGTGCGCCGCGCATATCCTCCGGGCGTGCATGGCCCGGCAGGAGGCCGCAGTAGGCTTACCAGCTTTGGATTACAGCTTCGTGAAAAACAGAAAGCCCGCTTGATATACGGTCTTGCGGAGCGGCAATTTCGAAATTATGTCACAAAAGCAACCGCAAAGCGCGGTGATACGGGATTGTTTCTAGGGCGACTTTTAGAATTGCGGTTGAATAATGTTGTATATCGCTTGGGATTTGCGCGTTCACGCGGTGAGGCGCGGCAGCATGTGTCGCACGGTCATTTTTTGGTGAACGGCAAAAAAGTAAACGTGCCTTCCTACCAGGTGCGTGTTGGCGATACGATTGAGGTGCGTCCAAAGAGCACGGGAAATAAATTTTTTAAAGAAGCAATCTTACCGCGACTTGAAAAACATGATCTTCAAAAATGGTTAACATTTGATCCAGCAGAACTTAAAGGACGGGTCATTGCTTTGCCGGAGGAGGATGACATTCCACAAAATTTCAATCGCAAAATGATTATTGAGTTTTATTCGCGCTAATCTTTAAATATACTCAAATATGGAGCAACTTTTGCTTCCCACCCACGTAGAAGTTATAAAAGATAAGGATCCGCGCAAGGCAACTCTTGTGGTTGAGCCGTGTCATCCTGGTTATGGAACAACTGTTGGAAACGCGCTTCGCCGCGTACTTTTATCGTCTCTTCCGGGCGCAGCTGTTACGGCTATAAAAATTCACGGCACGGATCATGAATTTGGAGCAGTGCCAAACGTAAAAGAAGATGTGGTACAGATCATTTTGAATATTAAGCAACTCCGGCTCAAAGTATTTTCTGCAGAACCTGTACGGCTTACACTTACAGCTGACGGCGAGCGTGAAGTAACTGCAGCCGATATCGCGCCAAACGCGGATGTTGAGATTTCAAATCCAGATCTTCATATTGCAACACTGACCAACAAAGATGGGAAATTTTCCATGGAACTTTTTGTGCGACAAGGGCGCGGATATGTGCCGATTGAGGAGCGCGATGAAGAGAAAAAAGAGATTGGCGTAATTGCAATTGACTCAGTATTTACTCCAATGCGCAGCGTTGGATATCGGGTAGAAGATGTGCGCGTTGGACAAAAAACAAACTATGATAAATTAATGCTGTCCATTGAAACCGACGGCACTATTGATCCTGCGGGGGCCGTAAGCCAGGCAACCCAGATTTTGCTTGATCACTTTAATTTAGTTAAAGGAATGGAAGTGACTGGCGGCGCTGGCAAGAAGCGCGCAAAGAAGGCAGAGAAAGAGGAGCCCGAAGCGGCAAATGAGTCAGCGATAACCGAGACAGCAGTCTAGCATATGCGGCATCGAAAGAAAGGATACACACTTGATAGAAGAAAAGGAGCGCGTAAGGCGTTACTACGCGGGCTTGTTACGAATTTAGTATTGTACGAAAAGATGAACACCACAAAGGCCAAAGCAAAAGCAATTCGTCCAATCGTGGAGCATTTAGTAACAGTTGGAAAGCGCACTGATCTTGCGGCGAAGAGATATGTTGCCGCACGTATTTTTACTTCCGGCGCGCGCAGAAAATTATTTGAAGTTCTTGGCGCTCGCTATAAGGAGAGGCCCGGCGGTTATTTAAGGATTATCCCACTCAAACGCCGCGCTGGCGATGCGGCTGAAATGGTGAGGATTGAATTCGTGTGATAAGAACTATATGACCGATAAGACCAATAGAAAAACGCACAATATTGACGCAACTGACAAAATTGTCGGCCGGCTTGCAACGCGTATAGCGCTTTTGCTTTCCGGCAAAGGCAAGCGTACGTATGCGCCAAATGTTGATGGCGGAGATTATGTTGTAGTTAGCAATATAAAAAATATCAAAACTTCCGGCGCAAAAATAGACCAAAAAGAGTACAAGCATTTTAGCGGATATCCGGGTGGGCTTAAAAAAACTAAGTGGAGCATTATGCTTGCAACCAATCCCAAAAAGCTTCTTTGGCTCTCGGTCTATCGGATGCTACCTAAAAATCGACTACGAAAAGATCGTATAAGGCGACTTACTATTGAATAATATTATGACAGAGACAGCAATCCAAACTCCAAAAAAACCGCGCGGACGGCCCGCCGGAGTCGAGGCTCGCCCAAGAGGGCGGCCGCGAAAAGTTGTAATGCCGGGAAGTACGCCGGCGGCAAAAGCCGCGCCAAAGCGTATACGCGCAGTTGCCCCCGCAAAGGTGGAAATGCCAATATCCGCAGCGCATCCGGCAAAAGCGGTAACCCCGCTCAACTATATTTTTACTGTAGGGCGGCGCAAGCGTGCGGTTGCGAAGGTTTTCTTTTATCGCGATGGAAAAGGCGAAGTGGAGATCAATGGCAAGCCGCTTGAGGTATATTTTCCATCTGAGCTTTTACAGCAAACTGTTTTGGCCGCGCTTAACCAATCTCCATTTCGCAATTCCGTGCGCGTAGTGGTAAAGGTAAGCGGTGGTGGAATTCCCGGTCAAGCCGTGGCAGTTCAGCACGGAATCACGCGTGCGCTTATAAAACTTGATGAAACACTTCGTCCTATTTTTCGCGCTCGCGGATTTTTGACTCGCGATTCGCGCGAGAAAGAAAGAAAAAAGCCTGGTTTGAAAAAAGCCCGCAAAGCCCCGCAGTGGCAGAAGCGCTAAGCGCGAAACCACAGATTTAATCGCACAGATAGCACAGATCGTTATAAAATCCGTGTGATCTGTGGTATAATAATCTGTGGTTTTGTATTTATGCTATCAGTTGCTCGCAATACATTCTACTTGACTTCCGCGCTCATTGGACAGAAAATGCTGTCCTTTGTTTATTTTACTCTACTGGCGCGATTTTTAGGCGCAGAAATGATTGGAAAGTACACTTTTGCGCTTGCATTTACGACAATTTTTTCGATCATAACAGACCTTGGACTGACCCCGGTTCTTATACGCGAAGTTGCACGCGCAAGGGATCGTGCTCAGGAATATATACGGACTGTGCTTGGCATAAAGTTTGCCCTTACGCTTGTTGCATACGGAGGCGTGATTATAAGCGCAAAATTGCTTGGCCATTCGCCACTAACCCTTGAACTCATTGCCATTGCTGGGGTTGTAATGTTACTTGATGCGTTTCATCTTACATTCTACAGCGTTTTGCGTGGCATGCAAATACTCAAGTATGAATCAGTCGGGATGGTTGTTGGTCAGGGAATTACTCTTACGCTTGGTATCTGCGCGCTTGTATTACATTTGCCACTCCACGCGTTTCTTGCGTCGCTTGCGTTTGGCAGCGCGTGGAATGTTATTTTTTCTTTGCGAATTCTGCGCCGTCATGGAATTTCCCTTGCGCCGCGAATTGAAGGAAAAATAGCGCGCACTCTTGCGCGCGTGGCCATTCCATTCGCGCTTTCCGGAATTTTTGTAAAAGTATATTCGTATATTGATACTGTGCTCCTGCAAAGCATGAAAGGGGATTTGGTTGTGGGCTGGTATAGCGTGCCCTATAAAATTACCTATGCATTCCAATTTTTGCCGCTCGCGCTTTCCGCGGCAGTGTACCCCGCACTTTCGGCCGCGTGGCATGATGATAAGGAGCGGATGAGGTGGATTTTTGAAAAAGCATTGCGGTATAGCATTCTTCTTTCCTTGCCGATTGCGTTTGGTATTGCCGCGCTTGCCCCGGAAATTATCCTCACGATTTATGGCGCTGATTTTGCAAATTCAATTTTGCCGCTTGAAATTTCTATTTTCGGATTGGTATTTATCTTTTTGTATTTTCCAGTTGGGGCACTGCTTAATGCCACTGATCGGCAAACGGTTAATACGACATTTATGGGGTTGACAATGGCGCTAAATATTATAATGAATCTCTTGCTTATTCCAAAGTATGGCGCGGTTGGCGCCTCAATTGCCGCAGTCTCAACCAATGCGTTTCTTTGGTTTGGAACCATGCTTTGGTCAATGCGCACTGCAAAACCTTCTGGATATGTTGCACGCACTTTGGCAAAAGCGCTCATTGCTGTCATGATTATGTCTACCGCAGTACTTACGCTTAAGCAAATCATATTTTGGCCGCTTACCATACTTATTGGTGGAGTAGTATATGGCGGAGTGCTCTATGCTCTGCGCGCTCTTACTGTCGAAGATCTGCACACATTTACCAAACTATTTCGCAAGCAACCAGCAACATCAATAGAAACAAATATATGAAAATGCGATTTTGGATAGGGGTAGCATTGATTGCGATTGCGGCAGGACTTTTGGCATATCGGGGCAGAATCGTTGGATATGTGGCGGAGAAAGTGGCGCAGAGGAAGTTGCCCGAGGCGGTGACGTATGAGGAAGTAGCGGCAACAAGTGACGACAATTTCCTTCTGCGGAACTCGCCTCCGCCAGAGGCGGACCGTGCTCGTCGCCCACTGCCTGAAGCGACCTCGGCTCCTCGCACTGGCTCAGACAGTCCTCGTACGGAAATTGTGTCACCCATTGCCGCCACGGAGGTAAAAAACGAAGAAAATGAATTACCCGCGGAATTTAATCTTGCCGTGCCGTTTACGAGCCAAGCACCATTTGCAAACTGGGATGCTGTGCACGAGGATGCTTGTGAAGAGGCTTCAATTATTATGTTGGATGCGTTTTATCGCGGGAGAACTTTGACTACACAATCGGCGGATGATGAAATATATGCGATTGTGGATTGGGAAACAAATATGCTTGGACACTGGGAAGATACGACAGCAGAAGAGACAGCGCAGATTTTACGGGAGCGATATGGATATGTAAATGTGCGGTTAGTGGAAAATCCAACTATTGAAATGATAAAGCGTGAAGTGGCACAAGGGCGTCCAGTGATTTTGCCTGCCGCAGGACAACTGCTTGGGAATCGTTATTTCCGCCAGCCCGGGCCGGTATATCATATGCTGGTTATCCGCGGATGGACTAAAGATGGTATGATTATCACCAATGATCCGGGTACAAAACGTGGAGAAGGATTTTTGTACAAACCCGAAGTGCTTTTGAATGCCATTCATGACTGGACCGGATCCGATGCAACAATGACGCAAGGGAGACAGGTAATGATTGTAGCAGAGAAATAATATATGGAATTGCAAGTTGGCGTTAAAGTATTACTCAAAAATCCGGATGGAAAGTTTTTGCTCATCCGGCGATCTTCTGACAAATATCCAGAGGTCGGGGCAAAATGGGATATTGTTGGCGGGCGGATTGAGCCGGGTTCGCCGCTTTTGGATAATTTGAAGCGGGAGATAAAGGAGGAAGTAGGTCTAGATTTGGTTGATGATACACGTCTTATTGCTGCACAGGACATTCTTCGAGTGCCGGGCCGACACGTGGTGCGGCTTACGTATGTTGGGGCAATTGATGGCGAGCCAGTGCTTGATGGCGACCATACTGAATATAAATGGTTCACACGCGAAGAGATGCGAGCATTTTCACGCGAGCAGTTGGATAGTTATTTTAAAGAGTTGCTTGACAGCGGAGTTTTATGAAAAAAATTTTGCTCATTACGTTGGAGTATTCGCCGCAGAAGGGTGGGGTGGCGTCGTATTATGCCGGGCTGGTGGGGGAATTGGAGAGGCAGGGGTATGAAGTGAAGGTAATTACAAATACTCGTAACCCCTCCCAACCTCCCCTTAAGGTAAGGGGAGGAGAATTATTGGGATGGTTTTGGCCGCGGTGGTTAATTGGTTATTTTACCGTGCGTAAGGCAATTAAAAAAGAAAAGCCGGATATTGTGCTTGCCGGACATATTCTTCCGCTTGGAACAATCGCTTATTTATTGCGAAAGCAAGTGCCCTACGGAGTATTTTTGCATGGTCTTGATTTACTGCGCCCTCAAAAGTCATGGCGCAAACGCAAGCTGGGCCAGAAGATTTTAGAAAGCGCAAAACTTATAATCGTAAATAGCGAGTACACTAAAGCACTCGTAACAAATATGTCGGACACCTTAAAACTCACGATCGTGAAGAATCGTGTGCCGGTAATTGTAGTATATCCATGTCCGAATATGGAGGCAGAGGTGAAACAAGAAGAAGTTGAGGCACTGCGGAGGAAGTTGGGACTGACTGGAAAAAAAGTGTTGCTTACGCTTGGGCGGGTGGTGGAGCGCAAGGGGCATGATATGGTATTGCGTGCCATGCCGGAAATTTTACAGCATGTACCTGAGGTGGTATATGTGGTGGCCGGCGGTGGGCCGAATTTGGGAAGGTTGCAGAAGATGGTTGGGCAGCCCTCACCTCAATCCTCTCCCATGAAGGGAGAGGAAGGAAAACAATTTCCCTCGCCCCTTGTGGGAGAGGGAAGCCGAAGGCCGGGTGAGGGGTTGCAACCATATGTTCGGTTTGTAGGCGTGGTGCCCGCCGAGGAACGGCCGGCATATTATGCGCTGTGTGATTTATTTGTGATGCCATCGCGGCAGATCAAAACGGATGTGGAGGGATTTGGACTTGCATTTTTAGAAGCCGCGGTTTTTGGAAAGCCATCAGTTGGCGGCGCAAGTGGAGGGCAGGGCGAAGCAATCCTTGATGGCAAGACGGGTGCGCTGGTAGATCCCAGCGATCCCTCTGCTTTGGCACGTATTGCCGTGCAATTATTGCGCAATGACGCACTGCGTGCAGAACTTGGCCAGAACGCCAAAGCGCGGGCAATGTATGAGTTTAGGTGGGAGAAGCAAATTGAGAAATTTATCAACGCACTTTCCTCCCCTTAGGTCCGACGTTTCAGTCGGACTCCGTACCGTAGCGTCGGAGATAAGGGGAGGTTGGGAAGGGTGACGATTTATGCTAAAATAAGGGAAGTTTGCCGGCCTGTTGATAAAAAGAGTTGACCAGAATCAGGCGGCGGGGTATACTAGCTAAATTTTCAAAATTATGGATGATGCGAAGGCAAATGCGGACAACCCCTCACCCCAGCCCTCTCCCACACGGGGAGAGGTAGTAAATCGCGTTCCCTCGCCCTCTATGGGAGAGGGTGGCCGTAGGCCGGATGAGGGTAACACTTGGAGCGCGCTGTCGCTGGCATGGGAGCTGGGGTATACTATTGCGGTGCCGATTGTGGTATTTGCGCTGGGCGGACGGTGGCTGGATAGACGATTTGACACCAGTCCATGGCTGTTACTCACAGGTATATTTATCTCAATTCCAATTAGTACCGCAATAATTTATATAAAGATGATGAAGATCATAAATAAGTAAATCATGCGAGACAAGTAAATCAAGTGAATCAAGCTGCTTGACTTGCCTGATTTACCTGCTTTACTTGATTTACCACAATGCAATGAACATATCCTTAGCCGCGGAACCACTATTCCATATCGGAACATTTCCATTTACCAACACGCTGATTATGGCCTGGGTGGTGATTGCGGTTATTTTGCTGTTGGTGTTTTTAATTCGCCGAAAATTTTCCATGATCCCAAAAGGGTTGCAGAATTTTTTTGAGTCAATTTTTGAATTTGCGCTCAATATGATGGATAGCGTAACTGGCAACCGCGCGCTTTCTTATAAATTTTTTCCGGTAGTCATGACCATTTTTATTTTTGTGTTTTTTTCAAATTTGATTGAAATAGTGCCCGGGCTTGGCACAATAGGCCTTTGGGAAGCACATGAGGGGAAAACGATACTGGTGCCATTTATTCGATCTTCTTCGGCGGATCTTAATGTTACACTGGCTATTGCGCTTGTTTCAGTGCTCGCAACTCAGATTCTTGGGATTGCCGCGCTTGGTTTTTTCAAGTATGCGGGAAAGTTTATTGTGCCGCCATGGAAATCGCCTTATGTTGTCGGAACCTTTGTTGGGCTTCTTGAACTTGTGGCAGAAGTTGCAAAGATTGTTTCCTTCTCATTTAGGTTGTTTGGTAATATCTTTGCCGGAGAAGTTTTGTTGACAGTTGCGCTATTTCTGGTACCATATATTGTACCGTTGCCATTTCTGTTTTTGGAGATTTTCGTAGGACTGGTGCAGGCAGTGGTATTTTCAATGTTGACGCTTGTTTTCATGAAAATGGCAGTAACTGAACATGAAGAACACGCGCATTAGTATGTAGTATGTAGGACGTAGTTTGTAGTGAATTAGGTTCTAGGTACTAAATACTAAAAACAGCCGAAGGCCGACGTTAAATAAATTATCACCGTCGTGAGCCGTACGCTGAAAGGTCAAACATATGCCAGAACAAGAAGTAGCACAGGGACTTTTGTCCAATCTTGCGGCGGTAAAATCTATAGCTGCGGCATTTGCGATCGCAATTGGGGCGATCGGGCCTGCGCTTGCTATCGGCAAGCTTGCCGGCAAGGCAATGGAGGCGATTGGTCGCAATCCGGAAGCGGCGTCAAAAGTGCAAACCGCAATGATCTTGGCGATCGCCTTTACCGAGGCAATCGCGATTTACGCGTTGGTAGTGGCCCTCGTGATTAAATTTGCCTAGAAGGTGGGGGACGGTCGTCCCCCGACGACAGCTCGCGCAAAAACCGTGCTCGGTTTTCCCAGCGTGAAAACCGGCACTTGTGCTCAGTCTTGCTCTTCCGTCTACGGCGGAAACCGTGCCCGCGAGACTTCCGCAACATTTTTGCGGCGACCTATCGCCGTAGGACGACTTATAAGAAAATAAAAATATAAAATATGGAACTATTCACAAATCTCGGAATTGATTGGCGGCTGCTTATCGCCCAGCTTGTAAATTTTACGATTTTGCTCGCAGTGCTTTATAAATTTTTGTACAAGCCAGTTTTGAAATTGCTTCATGATCGTTCACAGAAAATTGAACAAGGTATAAAAAATGCCGAAAATGTGGAAGTTCGGCTGAAAGAAGTTGCGGCGCTTTATGAAACTAAAACACGCGAAGCGCGCGCGGAAGCAGCTAAAATTCTGGAAGCCACCAAAAAAGAAGCCGACACAATGAAAGCCGAGCTGGCTGTGCAGGCGCAGAAGGAGGCGGAAAAGATTGTGTCCTCCGGGCGCGCGCGTTTGACCGTGGAAAAGGAGAAGATTATGCATGAAGCCGAGCATGAATTGGCGGATTTGGTGGCGCAGGCAACAGAACATGTGCTTGGAAGTGTGTTAACCCCTGAGATGGATAGAAAGTTGATTGATGAGGCAGTGAAAAAAGTACGCATGGGGAGAGCATAAATTATAATGCCAATATACAAATGTCATTCAAATCTACAAATACGAATTCGCAATTTGTAGATTGGCATAAGATTCGTAGATTTGCATTATCATATTGCAATTTATGAGAATATCACCAAAACAATACGCGCAGCTTTTGTATGAGATGACCAAAGATGAAAAAGGTGTCGGACTGACAAAAGTTGTAAAAACTTTTATTCAACTTTTGATAAAAAATCGTGCTTTGCATACTATGCCGCGCATTGAGCGTATGTATAAGGATTATTATAATGTGCAAGAAAAAGTAGTAGATGTGGAAGTTACCGCAGCGCGTGAAGTCGCGAAAAAAGTTATGATTGATATCGGCAAGCAATTAGGAGAAAAAAATATTGAAATGAAAGTTTGCGAGGATGAAAAATTGCTGGGAGGCGCGCGCATTAAAGTGGGTGATTATATGATTGACGATACGTTAAAGGCAAGATTAACACGATTAAAATTAGATTTGACATCCACTAAAAATTGAACACGAATAACACTAAATTTTTCGTGCGATTCGTGTCGAAAAATTCGTGGATGACAATATTCAATTACTATGTCCGATAAGTCAACAGTTATTGAAACACTTAAAAAGCAAATCCAAGAATTTAAAAGCGAGGCGAAAATGGAGCATGTGGGAGACGTCCTTGAAGTAGGGGATGGTATCGCGCGCATTTCCGGTCTTTCCGAAGTCATGGCCTCGGAGATGTTAGATTTTGGAAATAATATTTACGGCGTGGCGCTCAACCTTGAAGAAGGCATGATCGGCGCCATGATTTTAGGCGACTATACGCATATTAAAGAAGGCGACACGGTAAAAAGCACTGGCAAAGTATTTTCAATCCCGGTAGGCGATGCGTTTGTGGGTCGTGCAGTTGATCCTCTTGGCCGTCCGCTTGATGGCAAGGGCGTAATCAAGTCGTCCACAAGCTCTCCGGTTGAAAAAATCGCGCCCGGAGTTATTTATCGCGCGCCGGTAAATACCCCGTTGCAGACCGGCATTAAAGCCATTGATTCCATGATTCCGGTTGGCCGCGGACAGCGCGAACTTATTATTGGCGATCGGCAAGTGGGAAAAACTGCCGTAGCGATTGATGCGATTATCAATCAAAAAGGCCAGGATGTGGTTTGTATCTATGTAGCCATTGGTCAGAAAGAATCCAAAGTGGCGAAAATCGTGGCGAAACTGGAAGAGGCGGGTGCTATGGAACACACCATTGTGGTAGTGTCCGGCGCGTCAGCTCCGGCCGCGCTTTCTTTTATTGCACCGTACGCTGGATGCGCACTGGGCGAATATTTTATGGACAAAGGCAAAGATGCACTGATTGTTTATGATGATCTTTCCAAGCATGCGTGGGCTTATCGTCAGATTTCGCTCTTGCTTCGCCGACCGCCGGGACGCGAGGCCTATCCGGGTGATATTTTTTACTTGCACTCGCGCCTTTTGGAGCGCGCGGCCAAGGTATCCAAGGAAAAAGGCGGGGGATCGCTTACTGCGCTTCCGATTATTGAAACGCAAGCCGGAGATGTGTCGGCTTACATTCCGACCAATGTCATTTCAATTACGGATGGACAAATTTATCTGGAAACGGATTTATTTTATCGTGGTATTCGGCCGGCGCTGAATGTTGGACTTTCTGTATCTCGTGTCGGCGGCGCGGCGCAAATTAAAGCCATGAAAAAAGTGGCCGGACGACTGCGGCTTGATCTGGCGCAATTTCGCGAGCTTGAAGCGTTTGCGCAATTCGCATCCGAGCTTGATCCGCAAACCCGCGCGCAAATTGAACGCGGCCGACGACTTGTGGAAATTCTGAAACAGTTGCAATACGCGCCTTTGGCGGTAGAAAATCAAGTGGCAATCTTGTACGCGGCAGTAAATGGCCACCTTGATGATGTACCAGTGGAAAAAGTCGCGGATTTTGAAGAGCGTTTTCATAAATACTTTGCCACAGCGCGTAAAGATGTAATTCAAGCGATTCATAAAGCGAAAGAATTGACAGCGGATGTGGAAAAAAAGTTAAAAGGGGCGATTGAGGAGTTTAAGAAAATATGATACGAATCAGCGAATGCGTGACGAATCTACGAAAATACGAATTTGTAGATTCGCATATTTGTTGATTCGCATATAATTTGTAGATTCGTATCATACTATAATATGGCTGTATCAACTCGAATCATCAAACGACGAATCAAATCCATTGGCAACACGAAAAAAATTACCAAAGCTATGGAGTTGGTTTCGGCGTCTAAAATGCGGCGGGCAGTTTCCGCTACTTTGGGCACGCGGCCGTACGCATCGCTTGGGTGGGAAACAGTTGCAGAGCTGGCCAAGGTTACAGATTCTAGCCATCACGCGCTTTTGCGCCAGCCGGAAAAAATGGAACGGGTGCTCGCGGTACTTGTTTCGTCTGATCGCGGACTTTGCGGCGGCTTTAACGCGCAGATGGCAAAGAAGGTGGCGGAGTTTGTGAAACACATCGTCCCCCCACCTCAATCCTCCCCCACAAGGGGGGAGGAAGCAACAA